>Ga0157364_1000325_pt1 | contig 29659 bp, 11 predicted proteins | sample AttsexASBM2_FD_111476 | JGI IMG/M metagenome (GOLD analysis project Ga0157364, IMG submission 111476) | Fungus gardens microbial communities from leaf cutter ant in Ribeirão Preto, State of São Paulo, Brazil - Atta sexdens ASBM2 | ecosystem: Host-associated > Fungi > Mycelium > Unclassified ... | reverse complement strand
TCCAGGTCACGTGTCTATCTCCTATCTCTCTTTGTCCGTTGTAGACTAATAATTACCTACTGTCCTATTCTTGTCCACTAACCCTAACCCTAAAGTCTGTCCACATCCTTGCGCTATAACACCTATTCTCTTAGGATTTCCTTGAAGATGAGTTATATATGTAGTACTGTGTTATAACTTAAGTCTCAAAGTATCTACTTTATATATACTAGGCTGTTGGTCCATATTATACTAAATCTAGCTTGTCTTAAAAAGCACGTGTATTATATACTATTGATATACAGTATGATATCATTATTCTAGAATCTTTTATATTCTTCTGTATGATATGTGATTATGTGACATTCTGTAACAGTCACATGTAATGTCATGCTAAACCCTAACTTTAAGTTAAAAGAAAAATGAAAATAGAATAGAGTCTATTATTTACAACTCTAATATATTGTTAGATAATATTACCTAGAATATCTCATGAGTTGTAAACTCTGTTAAAACTCTGCAGACTTTGCCTAGTTCCCCTAATAGTTTCTGACCATCTAGTATAATTATTTTAAGATTAGATCAGTAGTGTTTTGCCTAATGTTTTACTTGATCGATATAAATTGTTTAAGTATTTAGAGTAGCTGTCATCTCACTCTGTTTTTTTAAGATTCCTCTAGAGGTGAGTTATATTTAGGATCTCTCTGGAGATTGTAAACTCTGAAAATCACCAGACTTCATTCAGTTGTTCTAATAGTTGAACAGAACCTTCTTCTCTAGAACTTTAAAACATCTTTGAATTTAGTAGTTCAGAATTGTCTTATGTCTTAACCTCCCTCACCTTTTCTCACTTTTTATCTAATATTGGTTCTAAAATACATTTGCAATCTTATCAACATGGATAAGGCTCTGAGCCTTTTATAGCAACATTTATAGAAAGTAGCTGTACATCAACATATCTTAGAAGTTTCAACAAATAACATCTGCACCAGTCTTGTAAATCAACTCTGAGATCTAATATCAACCTTGCATCTATAGGTATTTCCTTCTTTAATATCAAAACCCTCTTTCCTTACTAACACTTCCATGCTTAGAAACCAACTATATTGTTTTTGACCCACCATTCTGTTCCTACTGGATTTTGACAGTAATCAACAAGCAGATAGAGCCTTCATTAGTACCTGTTCTCTTTATATTCAGCTATCTGTGGACTATTTCACTTGTAAATAGGATAAGATCCTTTGGACCCTATCTTTCTTCAGAAGTGGTTGTGTCTCCAAATTGTAAGAAGACTCAAACACCAAATACTGAGTGCTCAAGGCTGTGATACTTAATGTAAGAGTCAGTATATGATACTAAAATAAGTTCTTACCTATGATGCTTAATATAAGAGTAAGGAAGCATCACAGGAGAAACTGTAATTGTTTAGGTAATTATGTAAAATAATATTACCAGACAAGAATAAAAAGAAAATATTATCTAGCAATGAAATTATACCAGAAGACTGAAGCTGAATGTTAAATAGTAATCTTTAGAATTACATTTCTTAACACTGAATCTTACAGACTTCACTATAAACCTCTCTATCTTACAATATTGCTGAACTCTAGTACAGGATCTCTAGACTTTCTTTGTTAGAGTTGAAGTGTTATAATTTACTATCTTCTAGACCTATGATGTTATCTTATGTGACATAGTCATATACATCCATCATGCAATTCTCCATTACTAAATAAAATAAAACTAAAACTAAAAGAAAATTATAAAGAAATAAACTCCATAAAATCAAAATAAACCCATATTAAGAGAAATAAGTCTAGGAGTATGTCATAACATGAAGACAGTAGACTTTATTTATTTTCATTTTCATTTATTTTAGTAATTAGGACTTAGGTTTAGAGTTTAGTGTGATATCACAACTATCACAGTTATATGATAATATGACATTGGAGAAAGGTATAGAAGGTTCTAGAACAATAATATCATATAATATGTTGAATACATGTTGACCTTATAGATAATATATAGTCTTTAGGATAGATTAGATATAACTTAGTATAGACTACCAATCTAGCATATATAAGATAAATAACTTTGTATTAGGAACTCTATCAAGTTCTCTTATGCTAACACAATATAAGATTCTTTTTTTGCTCTATCACTTAAGCTTAAGTTGTGACATTCTTGCCATCAGCTACCAAACCCTTATGCTTATATACTATCTCTTTAGAAGACCTACTAGATCATTATTAGTTGTTTCTCCATTATCATCAAATACACTTTATCTCTTTGGATAATACTTTTATCTAGATTTCTGACTATCTACATGCTATCATTTTTATAATTAGCTCAATATTGTCTTACTAGATTGTACTGGACAGTAAGATATTTAGAGTAGTAGCTATCTTTAGAAAACCTCTTTCTATTTTTTTAGATTTTCCTAAAAATAGGTTATATTTGATTATTAGCTACAAGTAATAGAACTTAGGTTTTTCTAAAGATATAAAACCCTATATAATCCTGAGAACTTGGTTCAGTCACTTTAATACAAATGGTCTGGAAATATCTTTTGTTAAGAGTTAGACACTAAAACCTTCTTTATTACATCATGGCCAGAATTCAGGGAGTTTTTTTAGAGAGCACTTCTTTCCTATTATTAGACATAGTTCACATTTTGTTATCCAAGATCCAATGATAGGCTTTTGGTCAGAAGTCCAAATGAGTAATTTGTGTATTATATAAGTATGTAGAACATGACAAGTATCCAGTAAGACTGGACATTCAACAACTAACTGTTGAACAACAGAAAGAATTGAAAGAGAACTTAAACATGTTAAAAGACATTAAGGCTAGCTAATAGTTGGAACTTACAGAATTGAATAGTATCAATAATCCTATAGACAAGCAGGATTTTTCATAGAGTGATCAGTAATCTGTGTGTCTCAACTACTAGTAATTAAGTTTATTGTATTTGAGGTAAAATAATACATACATTTATTTGTTTGCCTCCATACAATCTCTACAGTATTTGTTAGACATTTCAAGTTACATCTGACTATTGACACTCTTAATATCTGTGAAATCTTACTGTATCTTCCTATTACTCTTCAAACCACCAGTACCTCAGAATTATTCTTAGTATATATATATATACTGGTAGACTCTAGAGTTATAAAAATTTTCATCAGTCAAAGCTTTGTGGAGAAATACCATATGAACACTTACAAGCTCTCAAAACTTGTACCTATTTACAACATTAATGGCATTCCTAATAAAGATAGTCAGATATCCAAAGTAGTAAATATAATATTTTGTTACTAGTCACATTTGGAGTAAGCTTTGCTTATAGTGTTTAACCTGAGTAAGTAGGACCTTATTGTAAGAGGACCTAACTTTTTGAACTCTTTAAGCTTCTTGTTATGAATCTTACAGGCTTTTCTATATAGAGTTTTTCAACACCAAACACTGTAGGCTTCTTTATGGACTTACTTGTTTTACAATACTACCAAATCCTGCTGTAAGATCTGTGGACTTTCTTGCCATCAGCTGCTAGACCCTGTATGTGTACATTATTCTTTTAGAAGATTATTGTTAGTTGTTTTTTGTATGCCTTTTTAGGTAATATTCTACCTAGGTTTATGACTATTTGCATTCTATTATTCTAATGGTTAGCTCAGCATTGTTTTACTAGATTACAATGAACAGTAGGATATTTAGAACAGTAACTATCTTTGAAAAATCTCATTTTGTTTTCTTAGGTTTTTCTAAAGATTGCAAACTTCACATAACTCTGTAGACTTTTGCCCAGTTGCTCTAATAGCAGAACAGAATATTTCCCTGGGATTCTGACATATTAATGAGTCTGGCATTCTAGGATTACCCATCTTCATATCTCAACCTTTTTCTTTCTTTCTCATTTTCCATTGAATATCTGTCTATAATGACTATTTCATAATTTCTGTTAACACTAATGAAGCTCTGGAGCTCCTTCAGTACTATATAAGAGAAGTAGCCAAGTGCTAGCATGCCTCAGAATTCAATGCCAACAATATTTTTACTAGTCTTATAAGCTAACTCTGAGACCTGTAGGCTTCTATATCAAACCCCATCCTTATATCTGTAAGTATGCTTTGTTCATTATCACCTTCAAGATTTTTTTCTTCTACCAACACTTTTGCACCTAAAAATCTTTCTTATTACTCTTGACCCTACAATTCTCTCTCACTAGACTTTAGCAGTAATTAACAAACTAGATAAGCTTTTTTCAGCATTTGTTTATATCTGACTGTCTATAGAACAGTTGACTTGTAACCAAAACAAGATTTTATAGGCCTTATCCTTCTTAAAAAGTAATTTAAGAGATTGTTTTTAGAAGAGTCTAACATGGAAGTCTTTTCTATTTACATATGATATTATATGTCAAGTCTATCTATTCTAAAGACTATTCTCCATAGCAGTAATATTTTTCTTAAATCCTGGTAAAAATCTGTTTTTTATGATAGCTATTCTTTTTGCAACATGTTCCTGTAGCAATGATATAATAATCTTTAATCTTAGAGTGCTTGGTTTTCCACAATAGAGATATTCCTATTAGACTTGTCATTGTTGAATACTGGAGATCGAGTTCAATAAGAATTATCTTTGTCAATTATTAGACTAGCAAATTACAGTATAACTACTAGTCTTATATACAAGTAAGGACTATAAGAGATGCTCAGGGTTTCAGTGGTATAATCTCTATTATTCTGAGTGAAGGTTTTAGTAGTGAGACACTAACAGGAGTATGACTCTGCCATGGAAGACTGAGTCAAATAGGAATATCCCTATCATGGAGAATGGAATACCTGGATAGTTGTATTACTATTATATGGATATGTTGCAAGAAGGGTGGCTTTCATGGAAGATGGACTTTGTATAGTAGATATTGAGAAGATATTATCACTGTGGAAATGTATTTTCCAGATGGATGGACTTGGTATATAACATTTCCAGTATAAACTTTGTCTGATATGTGGCTAGAGTTCAAGGAGCTCTTTTATATTTATTTGTTTCTGATTAATACTACTACCAAAGTTATTAGCAAGTTAGAAAGAACTAGCTATTATCAAGAGAGTTATACAGTAAAGAACTACTTGGATGAGTTTCACTTTATATTAAAAGCTAGCTACACATATTTGTTGTGGCAACCACTTATCACAAAGACAAATGATCACACAAACAGTAAATCTCTCAGTTGAATATCAAGTGGGGAATTCACAAGAGAACTCGACAAGGAGCCTCTTCTTGATTAGAGGTCCTATTTATACAAATGTCTCCTGGTCCATGCTACTACTATTTAACCCTGCCCTATAGTCCATGCTCTATCATCATATCTGCCTCACTTCTTACTCAAGGCCACCATGTGTACTCCATGTGCCCTGATGTCATCTTCCAGACCATTCTACCTTGTTCTAGGCTTGTGACGTCACATCATGTGACCTGTCATGTGACTTCCTTGTCATGTGCCTTCTTCATCATCTTTCCAGAAAAATAAAATAAAAGAAAAAGAAAAGTAAAATCAGAAAAAATAAAATAAAATAAAATAAAAATTATTAGTGTTCGAATGTCCATAACAATATTCATATACTATAGTTGTCAAATTCTACTGTAGACTTTAGATAGCAATTTAGAATCAAATTATAATCCTACTAGTAGGAAGACTAGATCATACTAACATCTCTACTTAGTTTGATGTTATATGCTGAATAGATTAAGCCTACTAAGTGAATAAGGTACTTTATTCAACCCAATATATGATTTCTACTACTCTCTTCAATCTCCAACTTCTACAAAGCTTTTCAGTCATTTTTGTTTTTAGACAACTACTTGCCCTTTTGCTTCCTCTATGCTAGCTATTACTGGTGTTCTCTCCTAGTGTCTTGATATATATTGGTACCATTCACAAGCTCTATGCTAAGCTAACTAGAAGATACTACTACTGTGGGGATCTGAACTATATGATTCATGAATATTTAGCAAGATTAAATATTTAGTAATTGAATGCTGAGAAATGGGAGGAACTGCTGGAAGACTTGAACTTATTGAAGAACATTGAAGTAATACAGCAATTAGAGTCTGTAAAGCTAGAGAATTTAAATTTGGACATTAGTAGTTAGAATTTTATTAATAAGATTGAAACACAGTGATTTGAGATAAATAAACAAATGTATTCAAGAGTCACTAAGACTAGAGAAAAAGAAACTGGCCCTAGTATAGTCTAGCTATGAAATAAGTACTGACTGTTTGAGTATGTACCTATTTGCATAATAATGAAGAAAATCAGATATAACTATAGAGATCATAAAAAAATAATAGAGATATGGAATGATAAAATATGAAATAAAGAATAAATAAGAAGTGATGATGAGATGGAAATGAGGAAGTGAGCAAGCATAGCTCATACTTCAATATTTATGTAAAGCAACTAGTGACATATGCATTACAACATTCCAGACTATGATGAATGATATCTTTCATAGCAGAAAAGATCAATAGTCTACTTAAACAATATTCTTATCTTTACCTAGATCTTGGAAGACTACCATAAGATAGTTTACAAAGTTCTTGAAGTCTTAGACAAGTTTTATGTTCTGAAAAGTGTGAGTTTGACAAATAGCAAATTGAGTATCTAAAACTGGTAATTTCTCAGGATTAAGTAACAATGAATTCTATCAAAGTGACTGAAGTTTGCAACTAGCTTACTCTGTATAACTGTATGAATATGCAAATGTTTTTGGAATTTACTAACTTCTATTGTAGGTTTATTTGTAGCTTTTCAAATATAGCTTACTCTCTTTTTAATTTCATTAGTACTAATACCACTTAGGTTTAGGTTCCAGACTAGTAACACACTTTCACTACATTGAAAACAGTGATTACTACAGTTTTAGTCTTAGCCTCCTCTGATATCTCTACACTCTTCAAAGTTAAAGTAGATAGCTTGGACTTTATAACTAGAATAGTCTTGTCCTAGAAATTTAAGAAAAATAACAAATGTTATTTCATTGTATTCTTTAGCAAGTCACTATCTGCAATTGAGTACAACTATGAGATCTATGGTAAGGAGATGTTGGTATTTATTTGAGTCTTTAAGAAGTAACAATACTTTTTAAAAGGTACAAAAACTCTGGTAGAAGTCTAGGTAGATTACTATTAGGGGCAATTCACACTTGCTAGATGCTACAAATATAGTATAGAAGACAGAATGAATTACATAACTTAGTAGATATAGAAGTGGATTTAGAAGTAGGTACTATATGAGTGACAATCTTAGCTTCAACAAAAAATATTGTATCTAGCTTACTTTGTTGTGTGGTTGTATTTAGGAAGGTGGTGGTTTAGAACTTAGAATAAGTATGGTACTTAATTAATAAGTTACTACATATACTCTGGGATTGTCAGATACTATGGGAATTGTCATTCAGAGCTCTATGGTATTTGATATAGAATAGAGAAGCTTTTATCCTTAGTTGATGGATAATGGGAATAGAGTACAATATATGCTGGAAAAGAATGAAAGATTGTGAATAAGGTAAGTATTATCCAGGACAGATATCAGATATAGTTAGTTAGTATATAACAATATCCTTCTCTTAAGGCCAAGCCTTTGAGACTCTGGTTATCTATATACTAGAGTATATAGTGGTTTTAGTAGTAAAGAGATAGAAGAAAATAAGAATAGATGAGACAGTAGAAGAAAACTAGATTTATTAGAATAGACAAGATGAAAATTAGATATAACATCAGAGATATAAGTAAGTTCTGAAATAGATAGCTAGTTGGATTCTTCTTCTATGTCTTTATATTATAATCAGACAACTTTGTATTATAGCTTGCATATACATCTACAATCAATTTTTGAATCAACAATTTGAGAGATTTTGGATTTGGATTTATTATTTGTAATAACAAGTGGTGGTGGAGGTTTGAATTGGCTGGAAAAGATGTTAGATATAGCAAGCTCAAACATAAACATGTGAAAAACTAAATAGACAGCATATATTGATTTTAGAAAGCAGATAGTAAACAAATGGGTACTAGTTTGATTAATAATCTTGAAAATTTCTAGATACTTTTCCAATAGCTTTTTTAAGAGTCATATAGTATAGAAAAACTGAGCTTTAACAAATACTTGTCCTATCTAGAAGTCTAGAGCTAGAAGTCTGTGTATATAGCTAATTGTTAGTACTGTTGTTGCATAGCAGATATTTCCATTTTTAGAAGATCATTAAGGTCTACAGCAAATTTACAGGTGCAGAAGAAAGTAATATCACATTCTAGGTATATATTGATGTTTATATAGTAGCTTTTATTCATAACAAACAGAGAGATACTGGTAGTGGTACTTAGTGTATTGTTATATATATGAATTTTACAAGTGGAAGGAAGTTTCACCAATTATCTTGTTGGTAGTTGCAGTAAATACAGAGATACTGTTCTAATATTTGATTTGTATATTCTATTTAGCTATTCTCCTCAAGGTAGTATTTGGAAATGAAATGAAGTTGCATATTAAGGATAGTTTCCAAAGGTTGGAAGAAGTTTAAGATAGACTCAGATCTTTGGTTATAGATAATATGAGATAGAACATCATGTTTGAAGAAGATGTGGATTATTAACAATTTAGCCAAGTCATGCAAAGTGATGGTATCTACCATTGGGACAAATATAGCTTGCTTGGAGAGTTGATCCACAATGACCAGGATGATATTAGAGTTGGATAAGAGAGGTAGTTTCCCAATGAAGTTCATAATGAGTTCTATAGATGCTCAGAAATTGAAAGTTGCTTGAAGGATTCATAGAGCTTATAGCATTGTGGTTTGGATTTATTTTGTTCAAAATATCCTGTGAGGATGTAATTGTAGTGATACTATATAATAACTAGTATTATATTGGGCTATGAAGATATTTCTAGAATGCATTGTCCTGTGTGACTGCAAAATAGATATTGCTATATAGACTATTGAGGTTTACAATGGTGGCTATATAAAGGGAAGAGGAGACCAGAGTAGTGGTCCAAAAGAATGTCACAAGTTGGCTGTGGATAAATATAAAGTAGAAGTTGTGTAGGTTGATTGAGATATAAGTAGTACTTTTTTCTCTTAGATAAAGATTTCATCTATAGGTAATAGTATTAGGTTTGGATCTTAGATGTTCCAGATGGAAATAAATAATTAGAAAAGAAATTCCAACCATCTTACTTAATAACAGAAGAGGATTTTAGTGGTCATGAAATATTCTAGGTTTTTGTGATCTGTAATGATATTTATAAAGAGTTTAGATCCTTCTATATAGTAATGCCAGCAATAGAAGACTTGAAAGATTATAAAGAGTTTCTTGTCATGTATGTTATAGTTGAGTTTGATAATCTTGAATATATAAGAATGAAATATGACTGGATAGACTTCTTTTTCTTCTATTATAATTGATAGCATAGCTATAAGAATATAGTCTAAGATATTAGTTTCCATAATTATCTGAGTATTGGAAATCTAGTGATTAAAAATAGAAGTATAAGTAAAGGTCTTTTTGAGATTATTAAATGCTTTGCAACAAGAAGTTCTAAGAAACATATTTTCAAGTTAGTTATATTTAGAAGATGACCATATCTGAATAGTTGTAGATAAAGTGCCAATAAAAGTTGGCAAACTCTAAAAATATTTGTATATTCTTGATTTTCTTTGGTTCAGGCCAATTCTGAGTTATTTTGATTTTATTGGAAGCTATGATTAGTGTTATAACTCAAGTTCAAGTATAAAAGTAAAAATAAATCTTGTATTAGATTAATATAAGAGAACTCAATAGAGTTCCAAGTACAAAGCATCTACCTTATATATACTAGGCTAATAATCTATACTACACTAAATCTAGTCTACTCTAAAGGGTATGTGTTATTCATAAGGTCAACATATGGTAAACATGTTGTATGATATCATCATTCCAGAACCTTCTCCATTCTTCTATGTAATATGTAATTATATAACTGTGACTATGATATATGATGAATATGTGACACAGTATTATGGAACATGTATGATAGTTTGTGATAGTTATGTATAATGTCATACTAACCTCTAACTCTAAGTCAAAAAATAAAAATAAAAATAAAAATAAATAGAGTCTATTATCTTTAATTCTAACAGTTAGTCTAAAAGAGAATAGGATATATATGAGATATTCTACTAAGTTAGAGTAAAACTCATACTTCTCAGCTTTTATAATACTTCTTTAATGTAGTTTTAATATTTGGAAATGTTATCTGAGTAAATAAGAATATCAATAAAGTACACTATTCCATAAATGTCAAAGAGGTCAAAAAATATTGTTTATAAATTTCTGGAAAGTTGTAATGGTATTGATTAAGCCAAAAAGTATAACTGACTATTTGAAAGATTTATAGCAGATATAGAAAGCCATTTTTCACTTATTACATTCTATAATATAATATATGTAATAGAGATTAATCTTAGTATAGATATGTGCTTTTTAAGAGAAGTTAAAGAGATTAAATATTAGAGGAAGTGAATATCTATTCTTTTATATAATGTAGTTGAGTTCTCAAAAGTTGACATATAAGTGAAAAAAGTTGTCTTTTTTTTGAGAAAAAGTATAAATTCTCTATAGAGAAAAAAGTAGAATATATAAATTCAGTGTTCAGATTTTTGCTAATGAATTCCTTGATTACTTCTTGTTTTACAGCTAAAAGTAAGTAGATAGTTTTACTAAGTGGTTTTTTCCTATTTTCCAGCTTGATTAGTAAGTCATATAATGTTATGACATCCTTAAGTAAAGATAAAAGACAACTTTTGTATTAAGTAATATCAAAGAACTCAATAGAGTTTCAAGTACAAAATAGTCTATCTTATATACTATAGACTGTGGTCTGTGTACACACTATAACTAACCTACTCTAAAGTATACATACTTTCTATAAGGCCAACATGTTATTGCTATGTTGTATGATGTCATTTGTTCTAGAACTTTTTATGTTCTTCTCTATATCATATGATCATGTGACTATGAACATAATATATGTGACAACACAGTGATAGGTATCACACTTCTGTCATGTTTTGTCTAAGTTCTAAATAAAGTAAAATGAAAACAAAATAAAATAAAGAAAATAAAATCTAAGTTCATTATTTATAATTCTAACATCACTCCTCCTTTAAGATTTCTCCTCTGAAGAATCTGACTTTTATCTTTACTCCAACTTCTTAAAATACTTATCTTCAAATCTTTTATTGTCCTATTCAAATAACAACTTCACTGTATACTTCCCTAACAACTTACTACTTCTGAACTCTTTTGTTTTTGGATTTAACTTTATATTTTCTACTCTTCCTAACCTTTCTTTTCATCTAACTTCTGTATTCATCTTCCCTTTAAACTTGTCTATTAATTCTTTTGTATTTTCTAAATCTTTCTCCTTTTTCTACACATCATTTTCTGCTGTAAACTCCTTTCAACATACTAAATACTTCATTATCCCTCATACTTTTCTTTTATTTAAGATTTTTTCAATTTTCCATTCTTCTACTCTATTAACTTCTACTGATTTTGATTCTTCTACCTTCTGTCTCTTTACTAGTTCCCTATATCTTACAACTCTACTAACATTTACTACTAGATGAATCCTCATAGAGACTGACAGTTTCAATTTCACCACATTCTTTAATACTACTTCTTTTACTATACATGGTTCCACATATCTTTTTATCAACTTTCTTGCTAGTCTCTTCTTAAATACCAAATTTTTCTTCTTTATACTTAACATCACCTTTTTTTCTTTCTTTCATTCCTTTACTTCTCTTTATTTGCTTGTTTCTTCATCTCTTTCTATGTCTTCTTTAATGCTACTATTGTTTCTTTTTGTATCTTCTTTATCTTTTCTGTAAACTCTATTGCTTTCTTCACTTTTTTCTTCTAATGTTCACTCCTATTCTTAATTCTCTTCCATAGTTTGCCATGAAAGACAATATCTTTGTTGCTAAATGAACCTTGTTTTTTACTGCAAACTTTACTGTTGCTAGCCACTTTGGCCAATCCCTCTGTTTATACTCTGTGAAAAATCTCAAATACTGTTTCAATTCCTAGTTCATCTATTCTATTTGTACATCTGTTTGTGAGTGGAATGCTATTGATAACTTCATTTTTATTCTTGACATCCTGTTCAACTCTTTTGTCAATTCTGCTACAAACTGGAATCTTCTATCATGTCAGAATTGCAGAAAGTGGACTTAGTTTCTTTTCATTTCTCCTCCTTTTTCTATTTTCTTTTCTATTCCCTTTGTTCTATTTTTAGCATGAAGAGTTAGGAGTAGTGACGACATGAGTCACATAGCACAAAGAAGGTTCTAGAAGAATGATATCATACCACATGGAAACCTCATGGCTAACATATGGTTGTTTAGGGTAGGCTAGAAATAGCTAGCACAGACCATAGAGATTCAGTATATAAAGGTAGACTATTCTGTACAGAGCTCTCCATTGAGTTCTCTTGTGTAAACCCTATACAAGGTTACCTCTTTTATCCAACCCTAAGAACTTAAGTTTCTAACATATCACTTATTATACTTTCTGGCAGACTATGTAACTTCCACACATTATCTCTAAACAGCCTCATTAACTCCTCTACTGATATCCCCTCTATTTTGCTACAAAATGTACTATTTTTGACAACTAGTTGTATACTATCAAAATTATATTCTTTTTCTGCCACTAGTAGTAACTTTATAATAAAGTCTACTATTAAGTATGTCTATGTCTTCTCTAGTACTTTATTTGTCACCAACTTTCCCACTAGTGTTTCTATTCTATTTTTTATCTTCTAATATAAGTTACATCTATCAACATATCTTCTAACATCTCTTATTACTTCTGATCAATAGTAATTTTTTGTCACTAACTTTGTTATATTCTATCTTCCTCCATGCCCAGCTACTAGTATGTTATGGTATAATCAAATAATTTCTAACCTCAACTTCTCATCCTTCAGTATATACACTTTCCCTTCTTTTAATACTAAGTCTTCTTCAATTTTCTACTCATCACCTCTTAATGCTTTTACTTCTGCTCTCTTCATTTTTTTTTACTACTTTTACTATTTTTTTGTCTTTCTCTTTTGTTCTCTTTATTTTCTCAACTAATACTATCTCTGGTCCTTCTACTACCACTTCTATTATTCCTCCAATCCACTCTTCTTTTATTAATTTCTAATTTTCATTATCATTCTCAACTTCCAATTTCAGATCTGGCCTTCTACTTAACCTATCTACTTTTCCTATTCTAACTCCTGGTATGTACTTCAAAGTGAAATCAAATCTAGACAAGTATATGGTCTGTCTTTAATTCAACATCTACACCTTCATAAAGTATTCCAAATTTTTATGGTCTGTTTAGATCTCAAACTTGAACTTAGCATCTTCTAACAAGTGTTTCTAAGTTTCCAATCCCTTAATTGCTGCTAATATTTCTTTATCATGAATTTCATAATTTCTTTCTGTTTCATTCAATGATTTGGAAAGATAAGCCACTGGTTTTTATCTCTATTCTAATTCTAACAAAAATTTGTCTAATTCTAGATCTTTTAATAAGTTCTCTTTCTATATATCTACTGACCTCCTCTATACATATAACAATACCCACTGAATTTGTTTCTCCACTGCTACTCCCCTTATCTTCATTCTTAAAAATAACTTGTATGTTATAATGAATTTTGCTACTCTACTTGTTTTCTTGCTGAATACTGGTAGCTTAGCCATCTCTATGTTGGGGCCAGTAATAGATCCCTTAGCTGCTGTTCTCCCTCTTCCCACTATGATTGCTTGTAACATTGCTATCTGCTCTAATAACAACTGATTAATATTATATTAACTTATGATATTGCTATTGTTGTTATTGTAAAAGAGAGAGAAGTCAATTGGTAAAGAAGAAAGTGGTGGTGGTGTTGGTGGTATGAATGTATAAATTGGCAATGAAGAGAAGCTAGTGCTGGCTTTACTCTCAGATTCATATTCCAAGCTTGAAATAATCTTGATAAGTGCTAGTAGGCTTTCTTCTTATACTATCTTACACTTTTCTACTGACTACTTCAACTACTGACTACTGTTTTAAATAAAATATAAATGATTTTGGTCTAAAAAGACTATTTTACTCTAGGTAAGATCTTAAGAAATTTACTATTTTTCTGTGTATACTGGTTATAAGGAGACTAATAATACAGAGCTGATAGGTGAAAAAAGTATCAAACATGTTCACACAAGGTAATACATCTACAAAGCACTAGTAGGTTTTAATGCAATATAGACAGTCAAGATTTTCCTATCTAACTAGTATATCCCTCATATCTAGAGTTTGGTAACTCTTCTTGACTAAAGACAGTGTTGCCTTCAGTTAAGAATGATAAGAGAGTAAGAAAGAATAAGAAAAATCTTTATGTTAAGCAATCTCAGAAAAGGATATTGAGTTCTAATGTTATAACTTAAGTTCTTAAATAAAAACAAAAGATGACTTTTATATTGAATAATATAAAAGAACTCAATAGAGTTCCAAGTACAAAATAGTTTATCTTATATACTACAGACTGTGGTCTGTGTGCACACTATAACTAACCTACTCTAAAGTATCTATGCTTTTCATAAGGCCAATATATTATTGCTATGCTGTATAATGTTATCTGTTCTAGAACTTTCTATATTCTTCTCTGTGTTATATGATTGTGTGACCATGACTATGATATATGTGACAACCCTATGTCAGATGTCATACTTCTGTCATGCTTTGTCTAAGTTCTAAATAAAGTAGAATAGAAACAAAAATAAAATAAATAAAATAAAATAAAGTAAAACCTAAGTTCATTATTTACAATTCTAACATGCTTTTGTTATTATAAAATTTATTTTTACAATATCCATAGTAAACTGTATAGTGTTGTACAAAAATGAAGTCAGCACTGAAATAGGAAACTATTTAGTTTTTCTGAGTCTATACTACTGAAAATGTTAAACATTTAGATTCTTGCCATAAAAAATATGGTATTTATTGTGGAGATTAGGTTGGCTGGAAGTTTTCTGAGGGTTTTGGCTGGAAGTTCTATTGATTAGGTGAGTTATTGAATTATGGTGGTTTTTAGAGACAGTAAAGGTTTCTTTACTTTCAGTATATTAACCTAATTGAAATTATTATTGGCTGAAATGATTTTGGGAGATTTCAAAATACTTTTCAGAATCCTTCTAAAAGCAAAGTAGGTTAGGGTTAATCTCATTAAATACCTAGAATAGCACAGTATTATAATTATATAGACAAATTGCTTACTTAGATATTAAGTATACAAGATTCCAGAAGAGAATTTGGAGTTATAGTAGAAAAATGCTATAGTGTTAGGTTATGGTCAGATTGAGTAGTGGAAACTAGATTTGCAGTAGTAGCTATGTAATCTGATAATATTGTTAGGGGCAATTTACACTTGTTAAGTATATTTGTAAATATAGCATAAGAATAAAATAGATAAATCAGCAGATACAGAAGTAGATTCAAAAGTAAATAAGATTTATGTTCTTGATGTTTTAGATCTCTGCCATTATATTGTTTTATTCTATCATAACTCAAGATAGAATGTTGGAAGATACTAAAACTGGTATCACAAAACTATTGGTGATCACAGATGTTAAGATATATTAGTGAGTATGTTGGTATTTATAACCTCTATATAAGAACTAAGCCTATTCAATATCTATCTATTAAAGAAATATATCTTCTCCCTGTTTTAGATGCAAGGTGAGAAACAATCAGTATAGATTTTATTGTGGAACTCTTGGAGTCTGTAGATTTTAATGTGATAATAACTGTAGTAGACTTAATGTATAAAATAACTTATTTGTAGTCTCTTTATATACATATTTCTTTCTATTAAGAAAATTTACCACTTATTTGGAATTGAGGTTGCCTCCACTACTACTTAGTATTTGTAAACTGATAGACAAATGAAATGAGTCAACCAGAAGCTTAATCAATATCTTCAGCTCTTTATAAGCAAACAACAAAATAACTGGTATAACTTTCTTTCTTTGGATAAATTTCAGTATAAAAATCATATAAATTTATTTACTCAGTAATCTCTCTTCTTCTTTGATACTGGATGCCTTTTACAGATGGGATTTGAGCTTTATCAAAAAAAGTCAAAGCTAGAAGATATGTTATAGTTACATAATAGATAAAGTCTACACTAGAAGAAGCCAAGATTACTATTTGTAAATTTTAGAAGGATATGACTAGATATTACAATAGATATTATATACTTACTCCTGTTTTCAAACTTAGTAATAAAGTATACTTGGACTCTGGATATCCAGAGTTCTACTATTTAAACTTCTATGCACTGTAGTTTATATAAGTAGTAGACTTTGAGCAAATCAAGTTCAGATTTATTTTTTTAGCTTCAAGTTGCAATAATCTTGAAAGAATGGTAGATATAAGGAGATTTGACTTTTTAAAGACTTTCTTATCTCATAATACTGCTAAACCTCACTATAAAATTTGTAAAATTTCTTGCTATCAGCTATCAGACCTCATGCTTGTATACTATCTCTCTAAAAGACCTCTAAGATTATTGTTAGTTGCTTTCTATCAACATCAAGTATATCATGTCTTTTTGGGTAATATTCTAAATATTTTTACCCAGGTTTCTAACTATTTATATACTATTATTCTAATAGTTAGCTCAATATTATTTTACTAGATTGAAATAGACAGTAGGGTATTTAGAATAGTAATTACTTTTGAAAAATCTCATTCTGTCCTTTTAGGTTTTCCTAAAGATTACAAACTCTGTGTAATTCTATAGATTTCACCTAGTTGTTCTAAAATTTATTCTTAGTTTTATATAACTTAAGATCTACTAGAACCAGGTCAAAAACAACATCTCTGTCATCTGTTGTAGACTGATTTCCAAGATTTCCAAGACTTCTACTTCTTAACTTCTAGTTAGATATCATAAAATAAACTACTCACTTATTTGTGATATTTGAACCTTAGGTATACTCTTAGAGGTTTAGAAGTGATTTAAAAGTTCAATAATAATGACAATGATGATAAAGATCAATACAGATGTCAATGATAATAAGAGATAAATAACAAATGATAATTAATATTATTAAGTCTAATCTTTAGATATAAAAATATTTATATAAAATAGTAATGGTCTGTACACAAGCTATTTCTATCACATAATCAAAACTTATATCTGGTAGGGCTGTCATCCATTATAACAGATGTCAGGCTAATTTTAAAAGATAACTAATCATGTCACTATATTGATATACTTATATCTCTATGAACATATGATGTATGGTATATCATTAGAGACAGTTTAATGAGTGCTTTTCAATACAACTTTAATCATGGGAATCTGTTCAGTTGTTTCAGAGATAATAGCCAATAGAACTTATAGTTACTGTTGGTTTGATATATCAGTAATTTGTTATTACTTTTATATATCCTATATATATGTGAATAGCTCTTATTTGAGGCATTCTAGTGTAGCTTGGTTTGTAAGAATCAGTTTACTAATTGTAGAAATATAAGTTAAATAAAGTTTGTAATATTAGAACTTTAACTATATCTAGATATACTTCTATATTTATACTCATTCACATATAAATTAGTTTCTCATATTTCATCTTCTAGTAACTTGTTACTTAGGCTTCTGGTTGTTCTATATTTTAGAAACTATTTCTATAACATTTTTTATTTTATCTTCTATACTATTATTTCCTAACTATAGTTTTGTTTATAGACTCAGTTTATACTTTTTCAACTAAGATTCAACTAAAAACTTAACTTGTCAAAGATGAAAGCAGTAGACTTAATTTATTTTCATTTCCCTTTTGATTTATTTTCCATTTTTCTATTTTTAGAACTTAGAGTTAGGATTAGAGTGACAAGATCATGCAGTCATATCAGATGACATAGTCACAAGTCATGAAATATATGGAAGAACATAGAAAGTTCTGGAAGGATGATATCATATAGCGTATACAATACATATTAACCTTAAGGCTAACACATAGCTATTTAGAGTAGGTTAGAAGTAGCTAGCACAGACACTATGGATTTAGTATATAAGATAGACTATCTTATACAGAGTTCTCTATTAAGTTCTCTTGTGTAATCCCCATACAAGGTTCTTTCTTTTGACCAACTTAAGTTTGTAACATGACTAAGCTCTAACTAAGAACTCACTTCTCACTTCTTCTGACTATCCAAAATTATGACTATATAACAAATAGTGGGTACAACATATAAGTTAAGACCAAGATTGTTATCTGAGATCACATTGTCTATTCATAGATAAGCTACCAAGTTTGATTTGCAACTTGGTGTTTTGTCTAAAACTCACAGATATCATATTTATTTCCAAATAAGTCTCTATACTTGATCTGATCTCTGCTGTACAACTAATTGTAAATAGCTGCTTGAAGTAAGTTTTGTCTTAATACTACATATCCTTCATATCCTCTTGACAGTATCTTGATATTATTTCTCTACTTGTTTAGCAGTCCAAATCAATATTTGCTAAGAAAGATTTCAATACTTTTCTAAAATATTACAAATAAGACCATGCTATTAAACTAATCTGTAGTACTAAGTTCAAAACATCCAGATATACTTCTTGTCTTTTATAGAATAATTAGAGCTAGATGTATTTATTACTGAAAATCTTTGCATAGAACAGATTTGATTTTCTAAGTCTCCCATGGTAGCACTAGTCTTTCAAAAGAATGGCTTTCTTTAGTTGATATAGAATTATAAGACTCTGAATATAATGACTATCATAAATAAGTACATGCTCTCTCTAATATCTGAACTAGTCACTAAGCTCTAAGGTACTTGTTACTCTACTAAGCTAAATATTCACTAAAGATTCAACAATATTTGCATTAAGCCTAATAACAAGTAAAAAGCAGTGTTTTATATAAACTACAGACTTTTTGAATTTTTAATGATATTCTTTGGTGTAACAAACAGCCTTACTATATTCCAGACTATAATGAATAATATCTTTTATAGCCTTATAACAGAATGGATCATAATTGTATATTTAGATGATATCCTAATCTTTACTTGAACATTGGAGAAGTATTATAGAGCTGTCCACAGAATAATGGAGGCCTTAACTAAGTTAAACTATTTTTGCACCCTAAGAAGTGTGAATTTGACAAACAATGGATTGAATATCTAGGTCTAGTTATTTCAGAAGGTTAAGCTAAGATAGATTCCATAAAAGTAGCTAGAGTTTGAGATTGGCCTACTCTGCAGAATTGTACCAAATTGTAAGCTTTTCTTAGTTTTACCAATTTCTATTGCACAACCTCTTTTTAATCTTACTAGTAGTAATGGCACTTGAATATAAACTATAAACTAACAAGTAGTGTTTGATACCTTGAAGATTATTATCACTTCTACACCTATTCTGACTTTCTCAGATACCACCATACTATTCTATATAAAAATAGACAGCTCAGACTATGCAATAAGAGTAGTCTTTTTCTAGCAATTAAAAGTAGATGGTAAGTAGTACCCAGTAGTGTTTTTTAGCAAGTCTCTCTCTTTTGTCAAGTATAACTACAAAATTTATGACAAGAAAATACTGGCAATCATCTAAGCCCTTGAGAAAGAATAATACTTTCTAGAAGGTATACTGAGTTTTATAGAGATTTGGACAGACTATAGAAACCTAAAATACTTCACGATAGCTAAGAAACTTGACTGCAAATAAGCATGGTAGTTGTTATATTTAGTAAGGTTTAATTTTTTTCTATAACACTGCCTAGATAAGTTTATGGGGGAACCAAATATACTATCTCAAAGACTGGACCATAGAGATAGCTTATATAACAACAAAAATGTGGTCTTAATCAAGCTAGAGTTTCTATTAGTATATGTAATAGAAGGACTAACATTCAAAGAAGAAAAACATAGTTTTCTGACTAACATCTACTGAAATAACAGAGCTAGTTAGCAAGAAGAATTGATAGCTCACATAGCAAAAGAACTTCTTCAATTATTCTCCAAGTCAATATAGTCTTCTGAATGGTTTAAGATAGATAGGTTGCTTTTTTTTAAGATAAAGTTTATATTCCTGACATCTCAGACTTATGATGTTATATTACTTCTCTTTATTATGATTCAAAGATTGCTGAATATACTGAGCATTGGGAGACTTTAAAACTAGTATCATAGAGCTACTAGTAGCTCTAAACCTCTGTCTATAGATTATATTTATTTGACATTTGCTTCTGGAAAAATTACATTTGCTTTTTATACCAAATATAAGATAGAAGATTATTAGTGTTAGCTTCATTGTGGAACTTCTAAAGTCTATAGAATTCAATGTAATAATGATAGTGATAAACTTAGTCTATAAGAAAGCTTATTTTATCCTGACTTATACTACAGTTACCAAAGAGAGCACTATAAGGTTCTTCTTGTATCATGCTTGAAAACTTCACAGTCTTTCCACTTATATTGTTTTAGATTAAAGACTGCAGTTTGTAGTACTTTTATAAAAAAGTTTTACTAGCTGCTTAGAGTGGAGATAGTCTTATTTACAGCTTAGCGTACTTAGTTAGATAGATCAACAGAGCAAGTGAATTAGGAGCTGAAATAATATCTCTAAATATTCATCAATGAAAAGCAAAGCAACTAGCATAACCTTCTTCTATTAGCAGAGTTTCAGTACAACAACTATATACATTTTTCTACATAGTAACTGTTATTTCTGCTCAATATAGAGTAACTTGTAATTCTGAATATTACCACTGCACAAATAAGATAAGATAATATTTTCCTTTTTTTATTCCTATATTATACTATTTGGTTAAATACTACACAACATCCAAAACTATCTGTAATGTTTTCTTAGTCTTAATTTCAAATATCACAAGTAAGCTCTTCTTTATATTATATAGTTTTCTTGATCTTAACTCCAAACATCATAGTTGTTATAACTCAAATGTCAAGATCACTGAAGGTGGACTTAATTTTATTTCTCTTTTTCATTTTATTTTTATTTTTATTTTCATTTTTGATCTATTTTCTATTTTTAGAACTAGGGTTAGGGTTAGAGTGACAAAGATCACGCTGTCACACAGCAGGTCACATCAGATGACAAGGTCACAAGTCACATGACACATGGAAGGGTGTAGAATATTCTGGAAGAATGACGTCATACAACATGTGAAACACATGTTGACCTTAAGGCATACATATGGTCGTTTAGGGTAGGTTAGAAATAGCTCACACAGACCATTAAGTATTTGTATATAAGGTAGACCATCTTGTACAGAGTTCTCTATTGAGTTCTCTTGTGTTAACCCAATACAAGGTTTTTTCACTTGTCCAACTCTAAGAGCTTGTGTTTGTAACATCAAAGACCTTAGAGTAGGTCAAAGAGAAAGAACTTTATATCAGGTAATATAAGAGAACTCAATAGAAAACTTTGTACAGAATTGTCTATCTTATATATCTAAGACTAATGGTCCATGCTCTACTACTTTAGCCTACTCTAAATAACCATGTATCTGTCTTAAGATTAACATGTATATAACATGTTGTATGATATTATTTTTTCTAGAATCTTCTATTGTCTTCTATTATGCTATGTGATCTTGTGATAGTGTGACAGTGACATGTCACACTAAACTCTAACCCTAAGTTCAAAAATAGAAAATAATATCAAAAATAAAATTAAAATAAGAAAAAAAACAAAGCTAAGTAAGATTCTTTTGACTTATACTTTTTTTGAGATATTCAAGAATTGTCAAAAATTGCATATTTATACAAACAGCTATTTATTCTCAGATCTCTAGTTATTTATAGCTAAATATGAACAGAATTGGTGGCAGTATGAAACCAGTCACTCCACCATCACTGCCACCACCTATTGCAAATTTGAACCTACTACCTCTGCTATCACTGCAGTATTTTGCAGCAATTTTGCTACTACTGTATATTACAGACACACAATAGTTGATATTCATCTTAAAACCACTATTACACAATTGACCTTCTCAAAAATCTTAGTTCTTAAAGCTAAAGATATAACTATTAAAGTGATTGTATAGTAGGTGTAGGCCTGTGAATTTTTCTTTATCCACAGAGAGATACCAGCCACTGATAAAGTCAAACTAGCTGCTACTATCTTTGTTGACTTGAAGATTTAATAATAGTACTAGATAAATAAGAAAGACTATAACAGTCTCTTCTTTAAAGAATTTACTGTTAAATTTTGTAACACTTTCCTCTTAGCTAGATAGAAGTCCAAACAATACTACTACCTTCTTTGTCTTCATCAGAATCATTTCCTCTTCTAAAAGTAGCAAATAAATATTTGTGATATTAATATCTCTCTTTACAGGATGGTCCATATCTTACTATACTCAACTAGAAGCTCTCATAGATGAAGAACTTCAACTAAGCCTAAAAAGTAAGCTAGTATCCAAGCTCATGATATTCTAGAACATGGCCACTATCCCTCAGTGTTATAACTTAAGCTTTTAAGTAAAAATTAAAGACTACTTTTGTACTGAGTAACATAAAAGAACTTGATAGAGTTCTCAGTACAAACTAGTCTACCTTATATACTATAGACCATAGTCTGTATGCATACTACCACTAACTTATCCTAAAGTACATATGCTTGCTATAAGGCCAACATATTATTGCTATATTATATAACATCATCTGTTTCAAGACCTTCTATGACCTTCTTTGTATGACTGTGACCATGAAATATATGACAACACTATGACAGGTATCATGTTTTTATCTAAGTCTGAAAATAAAGAAAAAGAAAAATAGAATAAATCCAAGTTTCTCATTTACAATTCTGATATCTAAGACTAGACTCTTGTAAAAAACAAAAGCCTCTGCTACTGTTTCAACAAGTTAAAACTTGTGATGAGTACCTGACTGTAGTATAAGAAGCTACAAAAAAAATTATAGAGGCTATAATAGCTGCAGACTTCCTCAAACAACGAAATGAAAGAATTCTCACTAATTATATTATTCCAATGACAAGTCAGCTATATAGTAAGATACTCTCCAAGCTCACAGAAAATGAACACACTCTTTTGAGACAATACTAGTGTTGCACATATATACCAACTTCCCACAAATATCTGCCATTACATTAAGCTTAAGTATCTCTTTATCTCTTTTACAGCCAGAATATACTCTTTCTCTTGAAAACTACAAGATACATGAAAGATATTAATTAACCAACACCTTGTAGCAGGCTATATCTATCCATCACCTAACCCATATTTATCAAGTACCTTTTCAGTTTTAAAGGCAGACCCTACTGTCTCACTAGATAAATGATTACTAAAAACTTAACAACAATACAGTAAGAGATTGGACACTACTGCCACACATTGAGACAATTCTTGCTAATGTAGGCTGGAAAATTCTTTGGAAAAATTAATATAACAAATTTATTTTTTCAAACATTAGTATATCCTGATTGTCAGAGTTAAAGACGATAGACTTAGCTTTATTCTATTTTTATTTTTATTTATTTTTGGACATAGACAAAGAAGAGGATACATGATGTTATAGATTAGTTACAGTCATAGTAGTCCCATACTCATATGATACAGAGAGAGGTGTAGAATGTTCTAGAACAAGATGAAGTCATGTAACATGGCAATGGCATGTTGACCTTATGGATGAAGCATAGTCTTTAGGGTAGGTTAGAATTAGCTTGGCACAAACTATCACCAAAAGATATATAAGATAGACTAGATGGTAGTAGGAACTCTATTGAGTTCTCTTGTATCACTCAATACAAGAGTAGTCTTTTGTCTCAATACTAAGACCTAAGTTATAACACTGATGATATACTTTTTACTGTAGTAAATATCCCTTTTGGGATGTACAAATAGACAGTAATGCTTATGGAAGGCACAAATGTTCTAGTCATACATCAACAGCATATAATGCAAGCACTACTACTTCTGATAGGAAAAATCTGCCATGTATATATAAACGATATCATTATCTAGTTGAGCTCTATGAAAAATATATAGAAAATATCTAAAAGGTACTACAACTTCTCTAAAAGATGCAACTATACTGTTCCCCCAAGAAAACAGATCTATTTGTCTGAAAGATTAACTTTTTAGAACAAATTATATCTACCAAGAATATTTGTGTAGATCTAGCCAAAATAAGCCAATTTTAAACTAGTCCATTTCTAAGTCAACTACAGAAGTATGAGGCATTCTTAGACTGATAAGATATCTGGCCACATTTATACTTTATTTGGCAGAACATACAGTGATACTAAATGAACTGGTAAGAAAAGAATTTGACAAAGTCTTTTCAAAATAGTTGGAAAGATACTAGAAAGCATTCAAGACTATCAAAAATATTATTACTGGAGCTGAATGCCCAACAACAATCAACTATGACTTCAGAGAAACAAAATATATAATAACAGATACAAGTCTAATAGGAACAAAAGCTATATTGAGTATGGGATATATCTGGAAAAAGGCTTGCTCAGTGGCTTTCAACTTCTCTAAATATACCCTAGTCAAAAACTATTCTGTTCATGAACAGAAAATACTTGCTATTGTCAAGGTACTTAAGAAATAGTGTTTTCACCTTCTTAGAATACAATTTCTAGTATATATAGATTATTGCACTCTTGAATACTTTAAGAATCAAAAAGACTTATTACACCATCAAATTCACTGGGCTGACATTCTAGCATAATATAACTTTGATATTAAATATATTAAGGGCTCAGACAACATAATCACAGACTTGCTATCTAGATATCTAGAATACATATCTTTTTTAGAGACTACAAACAAACCAATATCTTTCAGTGGGGCAAAGTCAATAGTGGCTACTTTTAAACTAAAGATGAAGATGGACTCAGCTCTTCTTGAGAAAATCATAAAAGAATATAATATAGATGAGTAGTATATAAAGTTGAAAAATAACCTAGTTTCATACAAAGAAGTCTATCTCAACCTAATAACTAAACTCTTATTCTTGAAGAATTAACTAGTCATTCTTAAATGGGATATTATACAACAAACATTATTTCAGCTAACTTATAATATACTTGGACATTTTGAATTTGACAAGTGTTATGAAATATTGAGAGAAAGCTACTTCTGGTTACAAATGTGTCATAATTTAAACAACTTCTATATTCTCTCCTATATTAAATACATGCAAAACAAGAATAATACTTCTAAACCAGTGGGCTCCTTACATTCTCTCCTAGTTCCAGACAGCTGCTTTGACAGTATCAACATTGACTTTATTAGTTCTCTGTCAATAAATAAAGAGTATAATATGCTAATAATAATAATGGACCAACTAAGCTCAGCAAATATCTGATTAGTTCCATACCAGATAAAAAACACAGCCTAGGAAGTAACATGTCTATTCTTGGACAACTAGTATTGTGAAAATAAGCTTTTCTTAGAAATCATAACTGATCATGATAAACTATTTGTTAGTAAATTCTAAAAGAAGTTGTATAAACAAATAGGGGTAAAATTAAAAATGTTATCAGTATTGTAACAACTACTCACCGGAACAGCACTTGTAGTTTGCTTACTTCAGCAAAGCTCTCAGTTGGCTATCTAGTAGTGGGGATTACAAGAGAACTCGACAAGAAGCCCTCGCTGCATTGCTCCTTTATTTATATAAATACAAGGTGGTCCATGTTACAACAATGTGTCTACCTCATGTCCTATTACTCATCCACCATGCTTCTACCTCAAGACCACTATGCCATATCCATGTGCCCTGATGTCATATTCTTTAATCTCTATCACCATGTATGCACCATGTGTACACCATGAGAAACCATTGTTCCTTGATGTCATCTCTAACCCTAACTCCTTCTAGACTGTTCTAGCCTCTGTCACATGACTTCCAGGTCACATGCTCTCCATCCGTTGTAAACTAATAATACTATCTATCTATGTCTGGCTAACCCTAACCCTAGCCAAAGTCTGTCTGCACTCTTGTCTTATAACAATCAGCTTATTATCTAGAAACTGATACAGTAGCAGTAACAAAGGTCAAGCAGAAAAGAGGTTATGTTAGAGTACAACAAGAACTATGCAATACTAGCCTTTAACTGTATGTTAAAGAGTTCAAAGAGGATATTATCAGCATTAGGAATTTAACAAGTTCCTTTGAAAAGTCTAGTTAATAGATTGCAAAGATTCTTAAGAACCTCTAATAACACTATCCATCTCAGGTGATGCACTTTGAAGACATATCTCAAGTCAAACGTTATAACTGAAGATATCAACTGATACTCATCTTGATAGTCTTTCCCAGACTGCTAGAACTCTCCAGAACTTGTTATAACTCAAAGACCTTAGAGCTGGTCAATAAGGAGAACCTTGTATTGGGGTTAACACAAGAGAACTCAATAGAGAACTCTGTACAAGATAGTCTACCTTATATACTAAATCCACAGGGTCTATGCTAACTACTTCTAACCTACTCTAAATGGCCATGTGTTAGCCTTTAAGGTCAACATATATTGCATACATTATATAACATTATCTTTTCAGAATCTTCTTCATTCATTCATGAATCATGTGACTTGTGACTGTGTCATCTGATGTGACTGTGTGATCTTGTCACTCTAACCCTAACCCTAAGTTCTAAAAATAGAAAATAAAAAATAAATCCAGAGGAAAATGAGAATAGAAAAGAAAATGAAAATAAATTAAGTCCACCACTTTCATTTTTGACAGAACTCATCTAAAAGTGATAGCAGGTATTAATGATGTTTACTCAATAGAATAGAAGCTAAAGTGCTCTTAAGTAGAGATATTTAGATGGAGGTTCTCTCTCTTACTCCTATTTACATATGGTTTATATATTAGTTTAAAAATAGAACTAGAGAATAGAAACCAAAACTTCTTTTTCTGATTACAAGTACCAATTTTTTTTCTTTTCTGGCATTTTTACCAGTTGTTTCTACTTAAAAGTATTACTTCTAACTCTTCTGGCTTCTAATTAGTTGTATTCCTGCATTATTCTACTGTCCAAACATTTGTGGCTATATCAATTGTGCTCTTGAGTACTTATTTCTTATAGTTAGTCTTTCTCAAATAATATCACTTTTTAGTATAGTTCTAGTGTTCTTATTTCTTTAACAAGTAGATAACATCACTTTTTCTATAGTTTTCTAGAGAACAGTATTGTGGCATATTTCTGTTATTACTAAGTAGTCTCTATATACATACAAGTTGGAATAGTAAATAGCTAGGCATCTCACAATACTCTACTAAGTCTGTTCTAATAGGCTCCAAGTTTGAAGTCTGGTTTGTTTAACAGCTACCACACTATCTCTCTGGTTGGTATCCACTTGAAAGAGCCTGAGATGTCATCTAGGAGTATAAGATCTTCTTTCTAATACTTTCAAAAAGGTCTTATATACTCAAAAACTTTAGGGGATTACATGTTTTTATGAAAAGGCATTTTTTGATGTAACAGCAAAGCATACAAACAAAACAGTAAGATAAATGCTATGTGGATCAACAATAGAAAGAATGGGTGAAAGTATTATGTAGAATATACTTTTGCATTATGAATATAGTTAACATATCAACTGGCTACTCTTTCTTTCAACTATGCTCAAAGTTCTCACTGTGGCTGATTCCCCTCTTAATTAAAGCTATCCAAGATACCAAGGAAGCTTTAAAAGCATTTCAAATACTTGAACAACTTCAAAATAACATCAAAGATGCCCAAGACTTCCTTACAGCAATAAAGATTTGACAAGCTCATCATGCTAACTCACATTGTGCAGTGGAAAATATCTATCAAGAAAGAGATATGGTAATACTAGTACAAGAAATTGCCACTCAGAATACAAGTCTAGAGGGAATAAACATTCTGCTAAATTCATGCCAAGATATGATAGACTATGAAAGGTTATTAAGGTCTTTCAGGAAAATCAGAATATATACTAGAACTTCCCAACTCAGGCAATATTTTTTCTTTTTTTCTATTCAAGCTAATTACACCATTTTTAGCTGAATAATTCTAGTATTTTTCCGTTTTGGAAACTTACCCAGCTAGGACCTATTCTCTTATTTGATGATACTAAAGAATAGCTTGTAGATTGAATTCTTGATAAGAAAAAGATAGGCTGAGACAAATGTTATCTGGTAGCCTTTAAAGGATAAGGCCCAGAGTATAATATCTAGCTACCAGGTGTAGAATTATAAGAGAACAAGACTTTTAACCAATGGAAAAAAAGAAGGATTTAAATTTTATAGAGTAGAGGATGATGTAATCCCAAAGATTACTACTACACAGATAAGATAAGATAATATTTTCCTCTTTTTGTTTCTATATTATACTATTTGGTTAAACACTATACAACATTCAAAGCTATCTGTGATGTCTTCTTAGTCTTAATTTCAAATATCACAGCTTTCAACTCCCAATTATAGATAACTGAGCTGAGTGAGATCCTTTGGACTTACACAACTGCCACAAATAAAATTTGAGCTTTATTAGTGTAGGTCTAAGTTGGAGAGTATTTTAACATTTACTGATAAAATGAGATCTACATTGAAAAAAGTAAAATCTACTATTTGTAAGTTTTAGGAGAATATGACCAAGTATTATAACTGACATTATACTCCCATACTGGAGTTCTGCCTAGGTGACAAGATATTCCTGGACTTTATTGATATTTATATAATATGTCCCTCTGCCAAGTTATCTCATTGCCATCTTAGACTTTATATTATAGAGAAGAAAGTAAAATCTATATCATACTATCTTAAGTTTCTATCAGCATTACAAAGACTACATTCAGTATTTCTAGTAGTCAAGTTTACCGCTGTTTCTAGTTCTGGAAGATGTTCTAATCTCCTTCCAAACTCTATTATCATTAATAGAAAAGAAAAGTAAGATATAGAGAAAATCTTGAACAGCCAGTGGTATTGTAAGAGATATTAGTACTTGATTAAGTAAAAGAGTTTTGGCCTAGAAGTAAACTCATGAAAAAATACCATGAATATATTTATCTCTAATTATATAATAGACTTTCACTATCTCAACAATATAGCCTTATAGTTCATTTATTTAGTAAACTTCAAGAGTATTAACTTTCAACTACTATCCCCTACTTTGAGTTACAGTAATCTAAAAGAGAAGGTAAATATAAAAAGACTTTACCAAATTCTATAGTTTTTTCTTTTTTCTATCTGCAAGCCTTAGAATTTCTATTCGAGTCTCAAAACTTTTTTAGATACTATTCCAATAATAACTACAATTTTTCTTCTTCTACTATCATCTAATAGGATCTTTACTATCTAGTCAATATTTGAGATCATTTCATTTAGGTTTCTGACTACTTAATATAATTATTTTAAGGTTATGTCAGTAGTATTTTGCCTAATTGTTATGAACTTAGGTCCTTAGGGTTGGACAAAAGAACAACTCTTGTATATGAGTAACACAAGAGAACTCGATAGAGTTTCTAAGACAAAGTAGTCTACCTTATATACTATAGCCCATGGTCTGTGCTAACTACTGTGCACCCTACCCTAAATGACCATGAGTATTACATGAG
>Ga0157364_1000324_pt1 | contig 29682 bp, 22 predicted proteins | sample AttsexASBM2_FD_111476 | JGI IMG/M metagenome (GOLD analysis project Ga0157364, IMG submission 111476) | Fungus gardens microbial communities from leaf cutter ant in Ribeirão Preto, State of São Paulo, Brazil - Atta sexdens ASBM2 | ecosystem: Host-associated > Fungi > Mycelium > Unclassified ... | reverse complement strand
TTTTTATTAAAATCTTGCAGCTAATATGTAAATAAGTAAGTTAATATAAGTTAATATATAAATAAATAAGAAATTTAATTTGAAATTATATTGATCTTTGTTTTTATAAAAAATAAAAATATATAATATATAAATTTTATATATATATATATATATATATATATATATATATATATATATATATATGATGGTCAATCAAACTAGAAACAAAATATTATTTTGAAACAAATATTATTTTGTGTTTTTTTTTCTCTCTTTATGTGTATTTTAACAATTATTTAATAATATTTCAAGCGTTTGATCGAATTTAAAATCATATTATTCAAATATTTCAATAGATTATTCTAAAAAATGTTTTCTTGGGCCATGGTTTGATTCATGCTGACAATGCTTATGAGTATTATTTTATTTTTCATTTAATATTTGACAAACAACAAAAATGAAATGATGATAATTCTTCAGAAGAGCATAACCGTCCCGAATAATCAAGAATAGTCTATACACGCCAGTGTCTACTTGATAGATCAGATTAATGATCGTGTTATGTGGTAACACTTTACTCAACTTTAACGTTCAAAGTCTTGATTCGCAGAGAAGTCCAGGACTTTTTTCTGTCAGATTCTTTTCTTTTACGCAAAAACGCATCGAATGAGCCAAATTTTATCGAAATCGAAGATGACCTAACCTCAATAGTTGTTAACTTTAATGCTCAATATCTCGCTTCGCAGAGCAGTCCCGGATGTTTTTCTGCTAAATTCTTTCATTTTACGCAAAAACGTGTCGAATGAGCCTAATTTCATCGAAGGAGGTGAGTAAACTCTTCTGGAGAATTACCGAAATGATTTTTAATCCTTAATACACACGTCTACGTCATTCTGCTTATTTCTTTTTTTTTTTTTGAAATACTAAGAGTCAAATATCGGTCTCGTTTCTATTTCTAAAAAAAGTTTGGTATCTAGAGAAGAAATTTTGTGCATTATCGGTCTTTTCGTGCATATCCTTTAACTAGCATAACTCCTAAATTCACTTCCGAGTGACAAACCCAAGGTGTGCACAGAGTATACATTTTCTGTAATTAAAAAATTTTGATTTTTTTCTTTATTTTCAACTAATTCTCGATTGTATTGCAAGAATATTTCGCGAATTATGGAAAAAAGAATTTAATCTTAAAACAACATATTAGCCCTTAATAAACACAATTTTTGGTACCTTTGTTCTAAAGATTGTAAGTAATATATATCATGTCTGTAATGTTATAAAGAGCATTTTCCTAATAAATTATAAGTTTTTTAACACAATAGCAATAATAAAATCCATTGTTTTAAAATGTAAATGCAATATATCTTCAATTTATAGCCATTCATGTATATTAAAAAAAAAACATCATTTTCAGATTATTCAATAACTAAACTTAATGAACAACTGACACTTGAACTATTTTTTTTCTTGTCAGTTTTAAGATACTGAATCATACTTTTCTTTTAAACATTTTTATTCTAAAGTTTCATATTTTTATATCAAACAGTGTACTTTTCTGATTTCATTAACTATATTTAGTTATAACAATTTATTAACAATTTGTTATGAATATATAACTGTATATACTATACAATATATATACTATACAAATACTTTTTAAAGATGTCAAAATATATGTAAAAATCGTTTAATAATTTATATATACTTGTAAAAATAATAAAAATAGTAAGTAAGTGATAAAAATTAAGCTAAGACATGAATGACCGAACGTGTGTATTAAAGGTATCAAAAACTAACAAGTGTATTAAGGTTAAATATCGTGAGCGTGAATCGAATCACGGCCTTTATTTAACAATAGATCTGTTTTAAACATCTTATATCCATTCATTTTTTTTCTTTCTTTCTTTCTTTCTGTTAAGGTGAATAGTGCAATTTAAGAGATAGATCAATTATTACTTTTGCAGAATGTCTATTAAATCAAGAAAAAGCTTGTCATCATGGCAGCAGTGCGAAAAGTGTCAATGTGCTTTGGCCCAAAAAGATATTTCTGTGCATGAGGTAAACTGTCCACCTTCCACAGAAAATTGGGACTATCCATTCGTCCTTAATGGAGTTTTGTACAGCACGGTAGAAGTTTTCCAAACACAAGGTATGTAACTATTGATATTTTCATAATAATAATATAATTTTTATTTAATTTTTATTTATTCTATCATTAATTCACGATATTATGTATCTCATAGAATTGCCCAAACGCATTTCTGAGAAGGACGCTAATGATATGGTATTTGTATCACAGTTCACTTTGCAACTGTGCGAAATCGCAATTGGATCACCAACCGTTATTGCAACGAAAGATGAAATAGTTGTGAAAACAGCCTGGCCAACTAATGATAAAAGTTTGACAAGCGTCTCTTTAACAAAACACGGTAAGTGTTTATTTTCAATAGTTCGATTTTAATTTTATAATTTTTATAACAGGTTTAACTGGTGAACTAATAATAATCCTGTTTTTTATTACTTTTAGCCATTGACCTAAATAATTTATCAGGATTAATTAAAATATGTTCCTTAACATCCACTGTCCATATTGCTAAGGAAATTGTAATTAGTCAACAAGGAAAGTGTTTGTCTGATGTAAGTGTGGAATTGGATATTATTCTAAAATATTTTAATGAACACAAAATATTTACTGTGGGTAATAGGATAAGCGTGCCGTATTACGGAAAGAAGTTGGTATATAAAATTGTTCAAATCAAAACAGAGGAAAACAAGAGAAAGCCAACTGAAATAGTGGATGTAAATGATCTATCAAAACCTTTCAAAGATATGAATCTAACAGCTACAAAAGTAGATTTCTATAAAGCATTCTACACAACGAAGTGGACAATTCTGGATAAGGATAAAGAAAATGTTGCAAAGAAAAGGCATAAAATTGAAGATATAGGTGGATACAACGCTCTTATATCCGATATAAGAGACGTAGTGGCAATAGGCATTGGCAAGTATAAAAGTATCGAACACTTTAATATCTGTAAAGGGATATTATTATACGGTCCCTCTGGCGTTGGTAAATCCATGATAGCCAACGCTATAATCTCAGAATGTAACGTTAATACGTTTATCGTATACAGTTCGGACATTTACAGTAAGTCTGTTGGTGAAACGGAGGGTAAGCTCAAAGAAGTGTTCAGCAAAGCGATATCGAGCGCTCCCAGTATAATACTATTTGAAGATGTGGATAGTCTATGTCCTAAGAGAAACAATTCCAGTACAGATCACGAGAAGAGAGTCCTGACTCAATTAGTAACACTTTTTGATGAGCTGCAAAATACTAACAACAATGTGCTCGTAATGGCTACCACTGCAAAGTTAGATCTCATAGACAGTTCTCTGAGGAGACCTGGAAGATTGGACATGGACTTCGAAATTTATGTACCGACTCCAGACATGCGTAAGGAAATATTGATCAAGTTACTCTCGAAAATTCCCAATACGCTTTCGTGTGAAGATATACAGAATATCTCGTTTGTTACTCATGGTTTCGTTGGCGCGGATCTGTATGGTTTGTGCTCCAGAGCGATAATAAATGCTGTAAAATGCTGTCAAAAGAATAAGACTACATTCGACAATGAACCAGATGACCCAAATAAATTAAAGGTGACAATGATCGATTTTCATTACGCTCTGACCGTAACAAAGCCTTCAGCGATGAAAGAAGTTTTAGTGGAGGTACCGAATGTGAGATGGTCGGATATCGGTGGGCAAGAAGACTTGAAATTAAAATTAAAGCAGTCTGTCGAATGGCCATTAAAACATCCTGAGGCTTTCGTAAGAATGGGCATTGCGCCTCCTAGAGGCGTTTTAATGTTTGGACCACCGGGATGCTCGAAAACCATGATCGCGAAAGCTCTTGCTACTGAGAGCAAAGTTAACTTTTTGAATATTAAGGTAAGTCGTTCGAAACGTTTATTTATGTTTCCATTGTTACATCGCAACTGTTTGCAGGGCCCGGAGCTGTTCTCGAAATGGGTAGGTGAGTCTGAGAAGGCTGTAAGAGAAGTATTCCGAAAGGCGAGACAAGTAGCACCATCCATCATATTTATCGACGAAATAGATGCACTGGGTGGTGAAAGAAGTTCGTCTTCCGGTAGTAGTGGAAGTAACGTGCAGGAACGAGTATTAGCTCAATTACTAACTGAACTTGATGGTGTCATCGCTTTGGGGAACGTCACACTAGTAGCGGCTACTAATCGACCGGATAAAATTGACAAAGTAATATTTTCTATCTTATATAATTGATAAAAGTATAATTAAATATAATACGATATAGAATCAATTTGAAGAACTAACTACTAATTCAATATCTTTCTATTCTTTTTACGATAGAATAAGAAAGTTCTCTTTATTAACCTTTAGAGCTGGACTTGCCACTATAGTGGCCAGCAGAAAACTCGTCAACTCCTCGACATAAATATTCAATATATATGAATTTTACATTTAAAAAATTCAAAATTTTAAGGCAAAAATGCTTGTCTTATAAAAGTTAATAAAAAAGACAAAATAAATTTAGCACAAAAATATAAAAAAAATAGTGACTTTATATTATGCAGTTATGATCAAAGATACAAAAACAGCTGTAAAACTTAAGATGTATTAAAATAATTTAATTAATCCCTCAGTTAAATGTTTCTCTCAATATCAAATTATTTAATATTTTTTTTAAATATTTCTTTTCATCGATAGAGATCATAATTGATAAAGTAATTAATAATTTAATTATTTAATAGTTGTTTTGTATAAGAAAGTGCAACAATAAATATTTCAGGCACTCCTCCGACCTGGACGATTAGATCGTATCATATACGTGGGACTGCCAGACGAGAAGACCAGACGAGAAATATTCAAGATAAAATTGCGACATATGAACATTGCAAAGGAAGTCAATATTGTGGAATTGGTCAGTCGAACAAAAGATTACACCGGCGCGGAAATTCAAGCGTTATGTCATGAAGCTGCTATGAAGGCATTAGAGGAGGATATTAACGCTACTCTCGTCACCAAAGAACATTTCGACGCCGCATTTGGAGCCATCACTCCTAGAACGCCCGATTCCCTCATCAAGATTTACAAGGATTATATGAATAAAGTTTTATGAGAAATTATACAAGAACTTATATTTTTATTACGAAAAAAGACGTCCTAAAATTTATTAGATTTAAGTTTTTTTTCTCATGATCCTCCGATTTTTAGAAGGAAAAAAGTGAGGAGGAAGAAGTTTTGGATACAAATTTATACTCAACCAGTTACATGAATTTTTATTTATTTTTATTACAGATTGATTTATAGATTTTATATAATAATTACAAAAAGTGCAAGAAATGAACAGAATGTCGTTTTCCATCTGCTCTTACTCTACAATTTTGATTATCTATGTATGCATAATCTTGGGCCTTAATATCCTCTTCAAATCCATTTAATGTATTTATTTATTCGCTAAAAATTAATACGCATATATAACATGTACAAATACATCTTGATAAGCTGTAAAAAATATCAACTAAGGCCAACAAGAAATACAGGAATGATGGCGCGTGACACAAATTATATGCCTCAAATGTGTGTTCAAAACATCGTATAATTTATTCAAATTTATTCCTCGATGACGTGGACTTAATATGATTCACTACTAAAACTGTCTAATAACGGTGACGATAATGATTAATAATAATAATAGAAAAGTTTATTTCGAACGTAACAAATAAACAATGAAATATATGTCAAGGGCGGACTCTTCCAATTCTCCCGCCACGCGATTAACCGGATAGCCCGTTGCTTTCGCCGGATCGTTTCGGATGGATGGTATAGTTTATCTGATAATCGAAATAAAATTGCCTGTTGAGTTTCGCGCAGAGAGATCGCGTTAATTATTAATCAGCTCAGGTACGTATATGTATGTACACGTTGCATGTCTTTATTATAAACCACTATAAACCTACTATTTGCGTCATCTCTCTCGCGCTTTTTCTCCTTCTCTGTCTCCAGATGTTTGTCGATCGAATATTTGTTTCGCTGTTTGCAGCCGTTATCGCATCTCACGTTACACATTGACGGAACTGAGAGAATTATGTGCGTAACGAGGAGACTGCTCGCTCGTCGGTAAAAAGCAGAAATATATTACTGGACAGGATCCAACGACGACGTTCCTTGGATTTCTTAAAATCGTCGATTTGTGCCATGAGACGTCGTTCCTCGACCCCGAAGAAGGAGAACAGCGTTCATTTCGTAGTTCCGTGTTGACAAATTTCTCTTCGAACAAGATAACCTCGCAAAGGACGGATTTTGCCGCAACTTTCTATCCCGTGTACGCTACACTCACTTCATTTCTACCTCTCTGACTGTTAATTGCTTCTGCTAATTAACGATTGTCGCGAAACGTCATCGTGAGATATGTAAAAGATTTATTGCTTCGTTGCATCAGCATTTAGTTTTGGTACTGTCATAGTGCAAAGTCTCAGAAAATTGATTACAAGGTTGCAAGGGAAACAGACAATTTTATAAATAATATTGTAATCTTTTATATAAATATCTTACATAAATAATAATGGATAAATATATCAATTAAAGTCTATTTAAATCAATAAATTTATTCATAGTTTTTCAGTACATTAACATCTTTCTAGGATGCCAGATTGAGCATCAAATTGCTTTGCATCAATTTAATTTGTGATATTACTATAGTAGTTTGCATTTATAAGATTGAAAAATCATTTCAGCGCGTATTAAATAATTACATATTTAGCATATAAATTCACATAGAAATTATTTAAAAGCATCTAAAATCCAGCTTCGACTGTAATAGGCATTAAATTTATTTAATCAGTCTTAATAAATAGTTTATTGTTGTATTATCTATTTAATCTTTTGACATCTCTTATAGATCATACTGTAAAAAACGATTTTTTCACATATACTGATAAATGAATTCATAATATTTCTTAGGAGAAAATTATTTGTATTAAGCAAGTTAAATGCATAGCATTTTTACAAAAGATTTGTTAAAGACAGTTGCTTTATAAACAGCTTTAGTTGATATTGTATTAGTTCAGTGTTTAAAAAAATCAAATTTTAAGTATAATATTGACTAGCAATAATATAATATGATTTTATAAATATTTTCATTTTAATAGATCCTCAAGTAAGATGTCATTGATCGAAGGAGTGGGCGATGAAGTCACGGATTTCTTCATCGTCATGACCATACTATTGGTAGGATGGCTTGCTTGGTGCTCGACAAGTATAGCGGATCAGCCACTGATACGTACAGTACTTATCCTGCGGGACCGAGCACCTACACGTATCACTTCAATAAGAGCTAATCATCAGAACACAAGTAATCTTAGTGTCCAAGATGTTAGTCGGCCTCACAGGTCAGAAACAGCAGAAGAAGAAACATTAGAAACAACATCAAATAATAGCGATAGTATACAAGAAAATTGTCCAAGTGCAGCTGTAGTAGGTAAATATTTCTTTTTCTCTTTTTTACGTAAGATATTACTTAAACTTTTAAGTATTATTCAAATCTTTTTTTTGTATCATAATCATTAGATACGAGCGAATTATCTCAAGATGTCTCGAGACCAACAGAATCTACGATGGCAGAAGAAGTACTTATTGAAGCCATGGATTCGTTCAGCAATGCTGATCGATCACTGTTACAAAGAACAGTCAAGGCAGATAATGCTGACTCGGCATTGGACCAAACTACTAGTAGTTCATCAGAATGTATGTCAGAGGGGTCAACCTTAAGTGATAGCAGCAATGATATCACTATAAAACTCAAGTTTATAAATGACGATCAAAAAATAGTTACGGGCAGTCTTAAAGAAATGCTGGGTGATTTTAAAAGGTATTTCTAGTTTACATACATTTCTATTGTGTCAGTAAAGTTATAACAGTTTTTATTCTCACAAAAGATAATCCAAGTCTTTAATAACATTGTTTCTTATTTCATGTTTATTATTGACTTGTCTTTAGGTCTATTTTTTTAATAGTTGAACTAGTATACATATTTAAAGTGAAATAGGTAAATTTTTAACATGTGATAAAAGCGAAAAGGAAAGTTTTAGTGTAGTTCAATGCAGCAAAATAAAATAAATATTTTTCACTTCGCAGGAGACACTTTCAAATAGAATTGGAAGCACGTAAAGCGGTACGATTAGTATTCAACGGCCGCGTATTACAACCTGACACTCAGACCCTCGAACAGTGCGGCTTGTTTAACGATTGCGTGGTTCACTGTTGGGTGCATCAACCGCGACCAGCTACCGTACCATCGTCTACATTAGATAATTCATCGTCCATTTATTTCAATTCCCAGCCGTTCTCAGATCTGCCCACCGATGCAGGGATAAGTTCGGTACACAACGACTGGGACTTGAGCCGACTCCTTGTAAGCCTTCTGACGATCATCTTAGGTCTCGCGTGGTATTCACGATATCATTACGCTCAACTTTTCACCGCGACAACCACGCTCGCGCTCTACGCGCTTACAGCAATCTTCACGGTATCTCTGTTTAGTAATTTCTTTTCTGATCAAGATAATATTCGGAACGTGGAATGATATGATGACGATGATGACGACGATTACTACGATCCCTTCTAATACGATTATTTCTAAGTTCTAATTTTAATAAAAAAAAGCACCTTAAATACAAATCGATATAATATACATTGTAACGCGTACCACGTATACTATGGATTTAACGGAATCAATCAATCGGTAATCTTCGTCGTCGAGTATTTGCTTTTAACGTAATTTAACGTTAATTAACATTCTCGAGATCAGATTTATCGTTGATAATAACGAGCTCATTATAGTTTTGTGATTTTCATCTTGGTGTTACTCTCGAAGATGTAAAACACTGATTGCGATATTTCTATTGATATACGTTTCTCTAAACTATAATTAAATTCGTTATATACAAGAGGTGCGTTAAGTTATCGCTTAAATTCTAGTGTAGCATTTCTTACAGATTTCAAAAGAAATTTTATTTATGGTACATGATAGTAGATGACCTATCTATCACTTCATAATATATTATATTTAAAATATATATACGTTATAGATTATATGTCTATATAAAGTATATAATAAGTTGTTCTCCGTTAAATTTAAAATAATTAAATGAAATAATAAGAGTCCAAAATAATCACGCTCGAATGTTATGTTGCAATAATACATAATTCTGAAATAATAAAGTTACTTTTTTCTCTTTCATGAACTTTCGTTTTGTTTTGAAGAATGTGACATGATGACATTGCTACGTTTCTCAGAAAAAATAACTCGTGACTTTTAAAATTGACTTCAACGTTTAAGAATTATTACACTTCGACAGTCATTCAAGCGTAATTATTATTATCTTTATTTGTTTTACTTCTCGTTTTTTTTAAATTTCATGTGAAAGATCATGCATATATAAATATTTTTCGTAAGAAATATCGCTTTATGGTGTTTACGTTATAAAGTAATTAGGAAATACTCTGTACGATAAATAAGTTTCTGTGAAACACACTTTTCTTCGCAATATATATATAATTCTGAAAGGATATCACTTTCTATTCAGTAAAGAAATAAAATTAATTAATGGTTTATTTCTCTAATTTTTATTATAACTAACTTTAAATTATAAAATGAGAGAATTATATAGAAATATATTTTCTACAGGTAATTACTTAGTAATTATTACTTTCTTCGATTTTTTAGTACTATTGTATTGTTGGTGCTGTGTGATTTATGAACGTTTTGATCCGCCGAATTTAATATAGAATTATTTCATGTATTTTTAACGCGTTGATTGTCACGTCATTCAGAATTACATGAAATTAATCAATTTCATAAAAAATTCCCAAGAAGCCAAACATGTTTCCTTTTTGTAATTTATTTTTTATTATTAACATCATTCGACAAGGCTTCTTTATTATTTATATTTGAATGTTTGATGCTCTAAAAAAATGGGGAACGCTAATCATGTATTAATAAATTCATACCTCATGACGATCAACATGTTAAGTATTACGGAAATATGCTAATAATGCGTGAATTTCAGTTACCATTAGCATAAACAGAGAATTAATTTGAATGAATTTTGTACTAATAAAGGAGAAAGAAAAATTACCCGCCATATCTCTAAGCATAGAGCAATCTGGAAGTCATCTACTTATATTATACTTATTTGTACACGAGGCATAATGCATAGAATATCAATAAAATCAATCTTTTCTAAAAAAAAAAGCAAAATCACTAGACATTCACGTCGGATAAATTCTAGGATGTGCATAAAAATATAAGTTTTATCGAAAATGCTTATGGCATAACAAAAGAATGAGCGTGATAGAGATATATATTATGGTCTCTAACTAGCGTACTATAATTTGTTAAAATTAAATTAATAATTATATTTACACATATATGTATATATATACACATACACAATTGTTTTAAATAATGCCAATAAATGTTTATTTATTTGATACTTATTTATCATGCAGTCCTATAATTGTCTTTGTTTCTTAGTGATAAATATATGTGTAAAATTTTGCACATTCTCTGTCAAGATAAATCTATATTGATTATCAAATTACCTATTATTTCTTTTTATACAATAATCGTAAATTATTTTTTATATTGTTCAACAATACATAAAATATAAATACGATAAAAAATGTGGAAAAAAACTTGAGATTAAAAATACAATTAATTCTTTTTATTCTTTAATGTACAAAATAGCAGAAACTTTTGTGAAAAATATTATATTTATTTAAAATCACGTAATAAGACGCCCTGGCGTATTAATAGTTTATGCATTAAATAAATATACTATTAAATTATATCGCTTCCTAATATGTCTCATAGTAAATATTTTCATTGACAAAAAAAAAAGAATTAATTAATAATTAACTACTTTCATTTGATCTCAACAAACACGATGTCATCTTTTCAGAAAATTATAAATAACAAAATTACAAGATATAATAATGCTATTTATTAATTCTTTCAATCTTATATTGAAAAAATCACAAGTCCATGGAAATCGCTTTTCATACAATTGAAAAAATTACTTAAAATTTCTATCATTTGTTTGTTGATCTCACTACTTCTAACCATTGTTTATTGAACATGTTTTTCTCCACTGGCGTATCATCCAGTGTTCTGGTAATTTTCTCAGCATGAAGATACATATCATACGAACAGCTATATATACCAAATACCAAATCAATTTCCTGTTTCAAACGTTTGTACGTGAGAGGTCCAAGTTGCGAATTATACAAGTAAATCTTATCCTTCGAGGACGCGCCGTATCGTGGTTGCATATTCGAAAGTATTACGTTGACGTAACTCGCAGAAGGTTGCGATTTCGATGATGTCGTGCTGCCTTCCTGTGTTGACGTATGATTGGCCGATGTTCTGACCAACATGAGCCTCATATCCATGTCCTTGATTTTTTGCATCTCCTCAATAATGACATCGTTATTGCATGGCAACTCGATTATGTCTCTCTGCGGAGTCTTGGTCACGTTCTCGATAAATTCCTTATGACTGATGATGACCTTCGCCAAGTTGCTGTTCGCGTCTTTGATTTCATAATATGCGATGGCTTCGTCGGAGGGCACGAGTCGTGCTTTCTTCCGTAACTTCTGCACTCGATTGATCACCTCACGCGCTATTCCCTCGTTGTGCATCGCCTCGTCAGCAGTAATGTCCACAAGGATCAGTATGCTTCCCTCGCTATGAGCCTCGTATTGCTTCGACAATTGCTCGGCGGCCGGACCGGTGAAGCTGAACATCAGACGCAGGTCTTGCTCCTCGAGCTTGTGGCCCTGCACGACAATTTCCTTCGTGGAAACAAACTTCTGCAGCTGTTCGTCGGACAGCTCTTTAATGGCTTGAATTATCTGTTTGAATTCGCCCTTCAAACGAGCACCAAGTGTCTTATGATCTGGTTCTGCTCTCAGGGTCACACCATATTTCTCCTTGTCAGTAGTAACAATTAATTTCTTGATGTTGAGTTCTTCGAGTATGTATGACTTTAATGAGACAATGTCTCTTAGTACTTTGTCATCTCGATGGATCACCACGATTTCCGGCAAGGGATATTTTGTGGGAATGACCTTTCTATCGCGTACAATACGACCCAGTTGAATGACTGACTGCATGTGCGATATAGCCTTCTCAATATCTTTGTTAATCATATGATGTTGCGGATGTGGTATCAATTTCCAATGCACACTTTTGTCAAAATTTTCAAAATATTCTCTAAGTTCTTTAACGTTCTTTACGTTCCACTCATTTATCTTCTTCATGTATTCTTTACGCTTCAACTTGAAAGCCTTCTCTTCATCCGTAGGCTCAGGATGAGACTCACAATCAGACTGATTACTCGGTTGATACCTGAATGTCTTTGTAAAATTTTCAATATACGTGCGACAATTCTCAAAATTCTTAGGCAAATCATTCGACGTTACGACAACCCATTGGTCTAATCGCATAAACATGAATTCCGTCAAGAATGGCGTGAATGGCGCATAGTTCTGCACCATCGTGTGAATTGCTAGAAATAGAGTCGTCAATGCATTATCGCAATCCTCCAGACCATCTTCACCTTTGATACGTTTTCTATTCATTCTCACATACCAGTTTGTGAGATTGTCAATGTACTTTATTAAATAGGGCACCACGGTGTACAGTCTATACTCTTCCATCTCTTTCTTCACAAAAATCAACAATGATTGAGTGATCGACATAATCCATCTGTCCATTATATTGTTGGAATAGGATTCTTGACCTTCAGTGATTACAAACCTGATCCCAGACTCCTGGTACTGGTCAATGTTCTGCATTAAGAAACGGAATGCGTTATACCACGGCAAGAAGACATCCTTGACAATGTCCCGAACACCCTCTTCCTTAAACTTAAGGTTCTCGGCTCTCACGACTGGCGAATTGATCAAATAAAGACGCAGAGCGTCCGCCCCGTATTTGTTGATCACTTCCATAGGGTCGGGATAATTTTTCTTACGCTTCGACATCTTTTGGCCATCGGACGCGAGTACTAGACCATTGGCCACGAGGTTTTTATACGGCGCTTTGCCAAACAGCGCGGTGGATATCACCAGAAGCGTGTAAAACCAGCCACGCGTCTGATCGATACCCTCAGCGACGAAATCTGCTGGGAAGATCTCATCGAATTCCTTGCGATCTTGATTGAATGGAAAGTGGACCTGCGCGTATGGCATGGAACCGGACTCGAACCAGCAGTCGAAGACTTCAGATATACGACGCAACGGCGGCTGTCCCGCACGTTTCGACGGTATTGTCAGATGATCAATGTTCTCGCGATGGATGTCCTCCACTTTTGCGCCCGTCAATCTTTCTAGTTCCTCCATGCTGCCCACGCACACAATCTCCTCCCTGTCTTCAGAGATCCAAAGCGGTATTGGATTGCCCCAGTAACGATTCCTGCTGATGGCCCAGTCGCGCGCATCACGCAGCCAGTTGCCGAATCGTTTCTCCTTCACGAAATCCGGCACCCAGTAGGTCTCACTATTTGCCACCAGCAACTTGTCCTTGATTGCTTCCACCTTGAGGAACCAAGAGGGCACGGCTTTGTAAATAAGCGGCGTGTCTGTTCTCCAGCAAAACGGATAGCTATGCTTTATCGTGCTATTGACAATCAGCTTCTTCTTAAGCTGTAAATACTTTATTATTTCTTTGTCCGCGTCTTTGACATACTTGCCGAGAAAGTCGTGAACCGGCTCCGTGAAACAACCGCAACTATCCACGGGGCATATAATCTCTTGATCCTTGCATATGATGCCAGCCTCTAGACAACATCGGAAATCATCTTCTCCGAAATATGGAGCTTGATGGACGATGCCAGTTCCGGTTTCTGCTGTGACGTAAGTGTCATTCAGGACTCTGAAAGCACCTTTCTCTTTATGATGCAAAAAATATGGAAACAATGGTTCATATGCCTTTCCTTTCAGGTCTGTGCCCTTTATCCTGTCTATTATGGTATAAGGACCCTTAAGGATTTGCAATTGAGCCTCCAATATGATATAAATGTCACTAGTCTTCTCATTTTTTACCTTCACATATTCAAAAGTAGGATTGACACATAATGCCAAATTACTAGGTAGTGTCCAAGGAGTGGTGGTCCAGGCCAATAGAGACACTCCTGGCTCATCCAGTAGAGGAAAGACTACGACGACCGATGGATCCACTGTATCCTTGTAATTCTGACCTGCCTCAAAGTTGGACAGTGGCGTGTTACAGGCAGTAGAATAAGGCATTACTTTAATACCTTCATATATGAGGCCTTTGTGATATAGCTGCTTAAACACCCACCAGATGGACTCCATATACCATGGATACATGGTTTTATAGTCATTTTCAAAGTCAATCCATCGTCCCATCCGGCCAACAATGTCCTGCCATTCCTTGGAATATTTCATCACAATTTTACGACACTCTTCGTTGTACGCTTTGATACCCATCTTGGTGACATCATCAGGTCCTTTGATACCTAGTTTCTTGTCAATCTCATTCTCCACAGGAAGACCGTGGCAGTCCCAGCCAAATCGACGCTCCACATGATAACCGCTTTGATATGCGTACCTCGTCACAATGTCCTTTATAGTACCAGCGAGGATATGACCATAATGCGGAAGGCCGGTAGCGAAAGGTGGCCCGTCATAGAACGAATACTTTGGCCATTCTTCCCTAGTAGATATATCCATGCATTCAAGATATACATAGTGAGCCATCCATAGTTTTAACATGTTCTCTTCCTGCTCGGCGAAATTGATGGTCTCCGGAATACTCAACTTTGTGGAACATAGCAACCCTTCCCTATTCATAAAAGAATAATTTCTGACGACACGAGTCATCTTTGACATAACGTTCCGTACCGGCTGAAGGAATCGTGGCTCATACGAGGTGCTGACGCAACTCGACACAATCTTGTCGCTAACCTAACCTAACAACGTGTCATTATTATTATTATTATTATTATTTATTGGCCTGCCTCCACAAGAGATAAGGAGGCAATATGGTCAAATTACGTTACAAAAGTTCGTCAAATAATTTTTTAAATATATTTAATTAAACCTTGTTTTTAAATAGAGGAATCAAGCTAATAATGATTGCGTTCAGCACAATCAGCGGACTCGACATTGAACGAGTGCTCGCTGCTATTGATATATTCTTCTAGATCTAAAATTCTGATTGGATGATCTAAAAGAATATACTAACAGTGAACTCTCACTTCCTGTTGAGTCTATTGAATACGTCCTGATGTAGGCACCAACTTCCTAGGAATTTATGTGCGCACGCGTAAACGCGTGATTGGAAATTCCGTATATAATAGATCCGTATACACTGTTCGCGTTGCATGAAATCCCCAAATATTTTTGCACTTAAAATGAGATAAATATATATTTAACTTTGAAAAGAGAGAAAGCGAAAATGCGATTTTAAAAAGTGCGAGCAACGTGAACAGACCTACGAATTAGCTATCAGGAAAAAAAATCTTCGGACAATGGAAAGTCTCTATCCAGAGACCAATCAGCACACTTGAAATACTTGTCAGTATACATAAATTGAGAACACATGCCAAAATTAACCTCAAGAACATATGCCCATATTCGTAATCAGGCTTTATATTTAAGGTTTCCTTAAATTTATCTTCAGATAAATACTTCAGATACTCTACGAATTATTTCATTGACTGCTGGGCATCTAAAGATAAATTTAAGGAAGCCTTAAATACAAGGTCTGACTATGAATATGAACAATAATCTTGCGTCTGGGAAAGATGCAAAAAAATAATGATAAAGATATTAATATAAGTTTTACTTTAATTTACATAATTATTAGAAAACCTGTGTATTTCAAAGAATGCATTTCCAAAAATCCATACAAGATAGTAGGAAAATTATGATGGGAATTTCAAAATAATTTTTCCCCTTTAGACATTTTTTTCAGTATTCTAAATATTAGAATTATTTTTTTTTAATGTTATTGTATTAACATGATTTATATGTTTTCATATATACTTACAATTAAACATAAAATATTATTAAAATAATCATACAATATTTAGAATTATAAAACAATCTTTTCACTCTTGATCTTCGCTGATTTAAATACTGAATAGAATAGAATTTATTACACTTCAGTGTATTTACAGCCAAGAAAGGGCTGATTTAAATACTGTAATATATTAATGTAACATGGCAGTCATATTCTAATAATTAAGTAACAAATGCCAACCTTAGAGAAAGATAAGTAATACTTTAAAAAGAGCGAGAGATTTATATCCGTTTCAACCAATGCAAATTAATTTTAATCTTAGTTCAACTCACTCTTCATTTTTTTCTAATTCTTAAAACTAGAAAAAAATGAAGAATAAGTTGAATCAAGATTAAAGTTAATCTACTTTGGTGGAATAAATGTTTGATATACGTAGTATCAAAAAATGATAGTAAAAAACTTTATATATCTAATTCTTAAATACGAACTATTAATTTCTTTGGACTATAGGAATGTTTCGCTCATTCGTTCAACTATAAAATTCGTTCAAAATCTTACAGAAATTATGTGGAAACTACATATGCATATGTATAACATAGAAAATAAAGATATTTACAATATTTTATCATTTCAAACAGATATATATCATAAATATATATCATCTGATATAGTTTGACTAGATATCGAAATATGTAATGCAAATTCACGATTGATGCATGACATGCTGTACCCTTTGTTGACGCTGACCGCCAACATATATCACTTGTCTCGGCTCGTCCGGATGAATGAGCTCGTCCGTGTGTTTCCACTGCCATTTTTTTTCGCTCTCTTTCACGCGTCTATGATCGATATAACTGATGACGCAACTCGCCGGTATCCATATAACGGCAGTGATGATTATCACAGTACCCACTATATTATCTTTCAGAAAGCGCATAACTTTGTTGATGTTTATATCCTCAATGATGTCCCAGAATCGTTCCACTACGTCCTGAATTGTTTTCTCACAAACACCCTAAAAAGATATATGTTTATAATATATTAGACAACAGAAATTACTTTTATCAAATTAATTACTGTGATATATCTTACTTTGTTGCAAAAACCTTGAATGCACGGTGTCCCATCGGGTAAAATGTCTTGCTGGTCTATTGGGAAGCATGTCTCGTTCAAATTCATTCTACAGCATCTCTTACACGCATCAGCAACTATTAATAATTATATAATAGTTTATATAATAATTATATCTTTCAGTACAAAATTAATTGTATAATGTAAGATTTCAATTCTAAAAACATTTATACTCGTATTCATAGTCAGGCTTTATATTTAAGGTTTCCTTAAATTTAATAAAATTTTTAGATACTCTACGAATTATTTCATTGGCTGCTGAGCATCTAAAGATAAATTTAAAAAAGCCTTAAGTACAAGGTCTGTGAATACGGGCAAAAGTCTTTTGACTTTTTCTCAGTAATCATAAAGATATTTTTATAGAATAATAATATACAAATCTTTAATTTTGAAAACCAGAATAAAGTATAATACAAGATTAAAAATTTTAAAAATAGCAATTGGTTTTTCATTAACATAATTGCACAATTAATAAGCATTTTCGCAAATCAACAGCAAAATTGTAGAAATGAGTTATAAAAGAATTGCTTCTCTTTCTGATATGAAAAAATGATGAATTAATATAATGAAATATTTCTACTTATATTTGTACGTATTCAGTATTTAAAATAAAATACGTACTAGTGTCGCACATGCAGCTTTGTAAATTTTGAGTTTCGCAGTATGGTACGCATTTGCCTAGACGACATTGACCACGTTCGAGACAATCAGTGCCGTCTTTCATGGGCGGAGATCTCGGGCATTCGCTAGACGCACCAGTGCAGCGCGATTCCTGTTCACAAGTAGCATATTGCGCATCGCGGCATTTTACGCCCGCAGGCATATACGCGCAACCCTGGCAGCAAGGAGAATTTTTATCACTGTTGGAAGAAATAAAACGAGTGCCATTAAATAATGTTGAATATATAATCTAAGGATTTTTGTAAAAAGTGGAAGAAAAAATAGATACGTAGATATGATTCTAGATGGCTTACCTGCAAACTGCTCCTTGATTACTACGAAGTTTACAGTTTTTATCGCAACATGAGTCATTGTCTTCTGTTCCCAAGAGACCTGCGTCGCATTCCTCGTCGCCCTCGACTCTCAAATTACCGCAGAATGATTCTTCCGGCTCTGAGAAACAGCGTCCAGATTTAGCTTGCAAGACCTTTCTGATGGATCGCAAGCTACATGGAGAAAATCTCTAGGAAAAAAAACGTAAATCTATAAAAAAAAAGTGCAAAAAATAAATTCAAATATAAACACGTAGTAAGATAAAATATTGATTCCTTATTTAAAAAATAATTAAAATAATAATTCGTGATAGAAATTACAATACGAATCAAACATATACTCCACCTTGTTATTTACATCATAGCCACTAACACTGTAGGTGTACATTAAGTAAGATCCACCTTGACTTGCACTTGGACTGCATTCCTATACACAATAATATCATTAAAACTAAAGTATATCATTAAAACTAATTCTAACTTTGAGAAAAAATTATGAAAAAAGAAAAGTTTGTGAAATAAAGATATTGATATAAAAACACATTTTAAAAAACTTAATATATATAAGATTTTATGTTTTTAATAAAAACTTCCTTTGCGACTCATGATTTTTTTTTTCTTTACTGTTTAAAATCTTAGATTTATTATATGAATTATTTAATAGTTTCATCTCTCAAATCTCAGAAATAACTTGCAATATATAGATATTTGAACTATATAACTCACTGAGATATCTGGATCATGTTCGGAACCCCAGTTATGACCGAATTCATGTGCTGTAACCAAATCGGCTTCTCTTGTAATCACTCTCTGTCCATAATGATTTCTGCTGGAGCTCAGTCCCGAATTCAGATATAATGTATATCCGTTTTTGAAATATTCTATAGAATATCAATTTTTTATTCAATTATGAGATCCAATATCACATAAACATCACTACATATTTTATATTTTATATAATGTTAGAGTGACGTAACACAAAGAATACAAAATGTTTTTAATGTACCTGGTGTGCAGATACCGCCCACCGAATTTCTACGAGGAGACCCTACATAGGCTAATCCGAGGATACCACCTTCGAATTTGAGATCAGTAAACAAGTGAGCCAAGCAGAAATCTTTATGGCTATATTCTCGACTGAACACCTGTATTAATACAATAATATCATGAGAAATGACAATTAATTTCAATATTGTTAAATTAACAATGTTAATTACAACAATGTTATAATTAAATTATATTAAAAAATTGATTGATAATTAAAGCAATTAATTTAAAAAATACTATTCTTCAAGCTACATGTAATAACCTCGAGCAATGTACGAACGTCCCATTTCTCGCGAACCATATTGTAATGTGTTTCACCACCTCTCACTCGTGTCGGCTCACTGTGAACGACGATTTTTTTAATAACAAAACCCATTCCTTTGAAACCATCTTCCTCTTGATGCTCTTGCCATAAAGTGTCATTGTAAATCTTATGTACTCTATCAATCAAACTTATCTGTGGAATAAGTTAATATATGATTATAAATAAATAGATTATAATTGCATACCGTTACGCTTACCAGATAATTAATTGTAGTTTTTGTACTGCTGGCACCCATTTCTTGGTAAAACCGATAATCGGCGACTAGTAGTAATGGGCATCTTGTTTTTGTCGGTGTATATTCGTAAGTTTCTGTTTGCCTTTTCACTCTGTTACTGATATTATCGGTTTCTGTATCATCCTCCTCAGAATTGTCATTTAAAGTATAATCTGTGATTAAAAATAATATCACAATGTTGGGAATAATAGAAAGGGCAAAATATGTTATATGTTATTTTATAAAAAATTGTATATTATCTATATTTATAAATAGAGTCATACTTATATCTTCTTTAACGTAACCGCAGGTCTTTGGAGTTCCATGTGTATGACCTTCTCCATCTTGATAATGCTCCCAACTGAGTTTGACATCAGAAGATTTATAAATAATCATCGTTTGATTATCTAAATGAGAAAGATGCCTCCAGGATGGCTAAATATAAATTCACTTCTTGATTATAGATAACAGACAATCTGTTCAGATAATCAAGTGATAAGAATATGATAGTAAATTATGTAATTCAAAAATTATGTAATATTTATAATTATCTAGTAAAATGCAATTGTCTCAAACTTTTTAAAATTAATTTTTTTAAGCTTTAATTAATTCGTTCCTTCTCATTGTTTACTCGGATAATTTGCAATCATATCATAAACTTTTAGCTATTATTTGGCTTGGCAGGTATACTTACTTCAATATGAAAGGTTTCATCCAAGATTGTTATACTACCTGTCATGATACCATCATCAATATGCATCTGAGCATGAGACTCAATTTCTCCAAACACTCGGCCATGATAAAAATTATCATGATCTACGAAATAATACTATGAAATATGCTTATTTGTTGCTTTACTAAATTATATCATACCTAAATGTATAGTTTTCTCCTTTCCATCAGCATTGACCTCATATGCCTTGAAGTTGGAATGTATAACTTCTCTTCTAGGTGTTAAAATTAATCGAAAATGGCTGTAGTTGAAAGAGATTAAAAGAACGTCAATAAAATGAAGAGAACATCTCTTATAATATATAATAATATATAAATATAATATATAAATATAATATATATAAATATAAATATAATAAATAATATATAATATATAATATATTAAATAATTAAATATCTTACCGCCCATGTGAATAAAATTCTAATTCACTTATTTTGTTATATGGATGATAACTATGGTGAATACCTCGTTTTAAAATCCTATGTTGAAAGTGAGTACTATGAATTGTTTCATAATATTTCAAGCTTCTGTGAAGTCCACCTATTAATAATGTTTTAATAACATTAGATAAAAGAACAACTGATATAATTACACAAATCGATTTGGAATAATAACAAAGCCAATTTTCTCAATAAAGTCACAATTTCGTAAAATTATTTTAGTAAGATATTAAAACAGATTATGTATTTTTTAATCATAAATAAGTAAACATTAAATATCTTGTCAAGATTAATTAAAAAAATTTGTTAAAAATTTGTTTTTTAATATAATTACAGAAGAAAGGAAAATAAGATTTTGAAGAAAAACTAAAGTATTTAGTTCCGCCTATTTAAACTGAAAGTATCCTTTTTAATGGAGATAGAAAAGATATTTCGATGCAGATTTTTTCCTCAATTTTAAATGAGGAATTTCAATTTTTTCGTGTTGATCGCAAATCAACTTGTGGGGTGCTAGTTTAAAAAATGACAATATAATTGGAATAAGTTTAACTTACAAATACTTTGAAGAGTAAGAAAAGCGCAGTAGATAAATAAAACATTTCGTTTTTCCATTGTCAGTGGAAGGAATTAACAATGGAATGTAAATAGAAAAGCACAACTTTCCCTTGTTTTTTTTTCAATGTTTACAATCTTATTAACAATAATCCACGACGTCGTGTCACAATTTTGTGAGCACTTTGGACACAATTTACAATTTATGGCATAATAACGTGGATGAAAAGCGCAAAATTGTATTATGACAAATCATCAAAGTATCGTTTCTTTATTTATATTTGTCATGATGACAATGGATGACAGTCAACACGGAACATAGGTTATGTTTCCGACAGTCATAACTCCGATTTTCCACCATGACTCCGATCTTCGATAGAAAGTCGAGTGAGCAACAAAACGATCCTCATTCAAGTTTCTCGATTTCCAAAACCACCGTTGAAATACTTGAAGTTCTTAAATTTGAGTAATTGAAGTTCTTAAATTTGAGTAATTAAGAAATTAATAATATAATATTAATTTTATGATTTATTAGTTTTATAGACATGCATATACGTATAAAACTCAATAATATTTGATTTTTATTTAAAAGTGTGATTTTAATGATATTGTCCGAGTTTGAGTATCAATTAATATTTAAATAATACACATTATTAAATTCATGATTTTTATTATATAAATGCTTTATAAATAAATATGTAAATAAATAAGTAAGTAAATATGTTTATAAATAAGTATACTTTATAAATAAGTATACTTATAATGTATAATATATATTATATATTGCCGCAAAATTATAATTTTTTTTCTACAGTTATCATTTCTATTGATAATCAAACTCGGACAATATCAAAATCAAGATTAAAATCGCAGCTTTCAATAAAAATCAAGTTATTGAGTTTGAAATATATATACATATCTACGAAACATCAGGATACTAATAAATCATAAAAAAATTAGCATTATATTATTAGTTTCTTACTCTTAATTATTTAAATTTTTACAATCACACGGACTTTTATTTTAAATTTTTCACGAAAAAAAGCTAGGATGACCGATCTCAGGTTTATCATTGTCACGACCATACAAAAGTTTAGCGCGAAAATCGAAACGCATGCGCAAACAATGCACTGCGCAGCTCAGCTCGGCGCAACCGTTGATGCAAAAGTTTTATCAGAAATGATCAGAAATAGAGATATTCGTGTGTTGCATCACATTACATTCAATTTTCTTGGCTGTTTCCCGCGCATTTGTCGACGCATCCTGAACATAAACTTATGTAAAAGATACTGATTTCGAATATTTTTGAAAAATATTAGTGCACATCATTCGCACGCCGAAAGTTCTGTTGTTATCAGTAACCGAAAATCTTCTCAGTAAAATTGCTTTGCCGAATTCACCGGTTTATTTAGGTTAGTTTGTACGAAAAATACTTTTTCCAATTTCTTCTTAAATATTTATGCGACTAACTGTCACAACAAATTCGGTCATTTGCAATAAGTATTTTAAATTTATATTAAAAACGAAGTTTATATTAAGATCCGCTATACATGAAATTAGTAAAGATATATATAAAAGCATATTAATGTTTTAAACAATTAAATACTCAACAATTAAATACTCAATAATGATATCAATACATTATTCAAAGGAATGTATATATTATTTTATTGTTAAAATTGATTGTGCTATTGCATTTACTTTTTATAAAGCTACTACCTTTTTAAATTTTAGTACGTAGGGTTAAGTTATTTGTATTCTATGTATTTCTTTTCTTTGAAATACTGAGAAGACATTATAACATTTATCTACAATTTCTTCAACACACAATCTTAAAAATATTTTCTAAACACTTTAAAGCACTTGTGAAAATTATTTAATAATTTTTGTGAAGGTGATGAAAATTAATGATCCATTATGTGTAGAAGATAGTGTTCCTATATATATTATCCTATAATAATTATAGAAACACACTAATAAAAGACTGGAAAATCATTGTATTAAGGATTAAATGTACTAATTCAATGTAATGCAAATGACTGAATTTATCAATGTTTATTCACCTTATGCCTAGAAATTTAATAAATACATGTCATAAAATTTTAAAGTGAATTCTTTTTAATTTTTCCATCATCTATATATTTTCAGCTTATCAATAATTGTAATTTTAATCTTTTTGCTGTCAGAGTCAATTTAATTTAGATTTACTTGAGAAATCTTGATGTTATTCTTAAAATATTTATTTCAGATTGAAACTTTAGAGAGTTATTAGACAATGGATAGCAGTCCAGGAAAGTTACCTTGTACTCCGCGGCGAGCACAGAAATGTCTCTTTGCACCGTTCAGTGATAAGTCTGCTAAAAAGAGCATTTCTAAAGATGCAGAGCACATCAGAGATGACAAGTTCTCAGAAGATGAATCAGATTTGGGACCCATGTCACCTTTGGCTCTCACTGATCGAAGTCCAAGTATCAGTGATCAGAGTTCCTCAGGCAGAGAATTTGTGTCTCCACTTGCGACACCTGAAAAGTCAATCGTCTTCAATACATCTCTGTCCTGGGATCGTTTAAGATTCAACATGGAGGAACGCATGTCACCCTTTAGATCACTCAAAAAGGTCACCAGAGAGGCTAGAAATTCACCAAGATGTAAAATGTTCTCTGCTAACTGTTTTCAGAGATCGTTGCCATCCAGTCCAAGGGAACTGATGGATCAGTTGACACCGCAACGTTCGAAGACAAACATGGAACAGTTAAACGGAATAGTACCAGAGACACCCCAACGAAGCTTTGCAACAGAGATACAGAATCAAAGTATCACAGAAACACCTCGAAAAGGCAGAACTCCCGAGAGCAAGCAAACAACACCGTTGAGTTCTGTAAGCAAAACAGTTCCGTTACCAAAGCTACACAGACGAAAGTCTTTCAGCGCGATTGAAACGAGCATGGGTTTCTCGCCTGAACAAAAAGAGAACACATTAAAGAGGCGTGCGCGCGAGCAGTCGGGGGCGAAACCAACGAAACTGTTTAAGGGAGACGACGACTTCGTGCCTAGAGCGAGAGCATCATTGTTTCAGGAGAGAAAACACGAATACAGTAGCCTAAAGGATTTCTCATTAAGTACAAAAACATTTTACAGTGGCAACGTGAAGTCCGAGCGGCCTTTCAGCAATTACAAGAGCAGCGACATTAAAAGGAGACGAAGTTTACCTTCACAAAACAGCAGTAGACGTTCATTGACAAAGAAGCGGAAATTTGGTAAGATAAACACTGGTGTGAGCCATGGGATCAAAAAGCCAAAGCCTAAGGTGAATACAGAGACATTGAAGAAAGAGGGACAGCATATTGTGCAGAGTCTCACAGCTTCAAACAAGAGTCCATCTGTGGAAGAAACTCAATCAATGGAGGTAAACATGATTGCGGAAAGGGCCCCGTCAACGATCGATGAGAGTAAGCGATTTTTTAAAACCAACAGGACGATCAGATCAAATCAGGCAGCTACGGTAACGATGAATGATAAGATTAAGTTGAAGATCGCGGATGGTAAAATTGAATTGAAAGAGAATCAGAAACGCGTTTCATTCACGAATGCACATAAGCAAAAGCTGAAAACCGTGAACGTCTCTCTGGATGCCACCGATCTAACCGTTGACGAACCGGAAGTTGAAGCTACATTGCATCAAGAAAAAGTTAATGATCTCCTGAGAATTCTAGAAGATGACTGGGCGAACGATGAGTATGATACGATGACATCATTGACCCATATAGCGAACGCGTTTTCTCCATTACAATCGACGACAATGTTATCGAAAGACACAATTATGTCTCCAGCTACCGAGCTTAGCAACATGACTTCGACGATGAACATTACAGACGCTGTTCCTTTGAATAACTTTGGAAATCTTTCACTTGAAAACGCTAATAATAGTCATAATAATAATAATAATAATAATGAAAAGGGAACCGAAAAAGAAATCGAAGAGGATTCCGAAAAAAGATATTTTCCATTATTTACCAAAGGATATTCTGTACCTGATAATATTTTTGAGTACGTTCGTGAATTATAAATCTCGAGTTTTACATTTAAGATTTTGACTTGCACAAAATTATATCTTTTTGCTCTTCTATCATATTAATTTTATATATTATTCTGTTATCATATATTAATTTTTTAATATTTTAATTTTAATCATTTATATAATTTATATTTTTCTAGTACACGATTGTCTTTTTGAAAAAATATTTTAAGTTGTGCAAAAATAATTTCAAAAATTCTTTAAATCTGTTTTAACAAGATACTTGTTTTAACTTCTGTTTTAGAGAGACAAGTAATGTCAAGACTACAAAAACAACAAAAAGAAATATGCAATGGCAGATATCCGCGAAAGGTGGTGGTGCAGAAAATCAGTATCAGCTAGATGCTGGTCAAAAACGTTTCGGCGCCACTCAGTGTCCAGAATGTAATGTTGTATACCAAGTGGGCGATGCTGAGGATGAAAACGCTCACTTGAATTATCACAATAGCGTACGAACTTTAAAATTCCATGTACGTTACATTTGTGCCTGTAAAGTGAATACTATATTTCACTATAGATACTATATTTAAATATTTTTGTTACATACATTTCAGGGTTGGAAGAACGAACGTGTTATATTGGAAGATCCTTTTACCTCCAGCAGAATAATCTTGATCGAGCCACATGACCCCAAGCAACATTGGAAGAAAGTGTTGGAAATTTTGATCGTTGTAGATAGAGATTTGGGACTGGCAGACATGAATATTTCGGATTATCAGAACAAAAATGCAAGTATATGCTATCTTATTCTCATTATTTTTACCGTACAAACATTTATGTTTTATAAAATTTTTCCGCATTATTTTTCTGCATACCATCGAATTTAATATAGAAACAATTTGATAAAAATACATTTTTTGCAGATTTTCTTGTATATACGCGAGAAAAACGTTCTCGGAGTATTGGTGGCAGAACACATCAAAACGGCGTTTCGTATGATTCCTGAACTAATTGAACTTAACTGTTGCACCGCAGAGAGTACACCTACGAAATGTGGCATAAACGTCGTCTGGACTGCGATGAGTCATCGCAAACAGGGTATAGCCACTAAACTCGTCGATACTTTGAGGTAAATTGCATTAAGACAAACATGTCGAAGACATACATACTTTCTTCGAAGAAGTCTTGCCTTGTTCAAAATATCTCTCGTTTATGTTTCAGAGCCAAATTCTTCTATGGTTACGTGATGTCGTTGGACGACATAGCATTCTCAATACCGACTCCGAGTGGTAAAATCTTCGCTGAGAAATACATGAGAACGAAAAACTTCAAAGTTTACAACTGAATCCACTTAAATTTTAACAAAGTTCGTTCTTTCTAAATGGTTGTGTCTTTTGTTAGCGAAATAGCTACTTAATACATTATACATCTTATTTTATCATATTTTATCTTGATAGTTATGTATTTTTGTGAAACCTTTACTTAGATGTTGATACGAATGAAACAGGTTTCTTGAATTTTATGAATCAATTTGAATGAACTTGTTTTTTTTTTATTTGAAGTTACTGTATTTTACTATAATTTCAAATCTAACGCAATACTTTTTTTTATAATAAATTTGATATATCAGAAGATATAAAATTGATTGAATAATACATATATAGAATTATTTTTAGAAAAAGTTAAGTTACAATAAAATTATTATGTTCTCATAACACATTTTTAATGATGCCATCTCTGATAAAATATATATTCTTGCTACTCATTTGTGTATTTTTTATGTAACATATGAATAATATATTTATTTGTGTTATATATCTAAAATAATCTGTGTGGATTAAAAAATAAATATGAATTGACTAATTGTAAGTAAAAAAATATTTTCATTAACCTCGAATATCGTAAACATAAACAATCTTTTAAATATAAAATATTTTAAATATAAAATATGAGAAACAAAAGATATGCTAATTATTAACAATTTAATAATAATATTCTGTAGTACAAAATTATATTTCGTAATTAATAACTGAAAAAGTAAATTTAAATGTCGCTGATTTACAAGCATTTTTTTAATATTAATATTTCAATAAAACATTTGAGTTATAATAAATCTTGATCATGTATAGTTAATTTTGACAATCAACAAAAAAATAAAGAAAAGGAATACTGTTTTGTTTTATGAAATTAGTCTTTTCGAAATTGTATGAACTAAAAATAGTATCACAATGTGTATGTTAAATCTGTTACTGATTATACTAAATGTAACACAATGTAACCTAAGTCCTAGCATCATTAATTAATCATTTCACATCCTACGATAGCTGCGTCTACCGCCTCTGTTGCCTCTTCCGTATGGATCTTCTTGTTCTTTTTTCTTTTTCCATGCATCATATCTTTCAGCCATTTTATATATTTCCTCAGGTACTTCCTGAAATAAAAAGTACAAATTAGTAGACTCTGCTACACAAACTTGGTAAGAATTAAAATATTTCTTGTATATCTATTAACCTGATTAGCCTCTTCAAGAATATCAATGAGTGCTTTAGCATGATGCCAATCTTGTCTTGTCATAAAAGTGATACTTTCACCTGTTCGACCTGCGCGTCCAGTACGACCGACTCGGTGAACGTATTCCTCTATATCCCGTGGGAAGTCATAATTCAGTACGTGTCTAAAATGAGGACAAAAATATATTAATGTTATATCTTGAATAATATAATGTATTAGTATGTAAAACTTACGTAATATCAATATCGATTCCTCGACTAGCTACGTCGGTCGCGAGAAGGATCTGAACAGCTCCAGTCTTCAGATCTTCTAATGCTTGTTCTCTATCTGATTGATCTCTATCACCGTGAATACTCTGACAATCGATATTCGTTAAAGCCAGATCACTAGAGATATCGTCCACTTTTGATTTCTTACCGAAAAATACTATGACCTTATCTTGAGGACCCATTTCTAGGAAGAACTGATGCATCTACAATACATTAACGATAATAATGAACTAATAATAATGAACATCTTCAAAATAATTTGTAGCCAATTTTGTATAAACATATGTGACATCATTAACCATATCTATTTTCTCATCTTCATTCTCAGCCATATAAATCCTCTGTGTTACAGAATGAACAGCTGTTAAATCAAGTGATCCAACAAATACTTGAATCGGATTTTTCATGTATGACTGAGCTAAGCGTCTTACACCTTGGGGCCATGTAGCGCTGAAAAGGATAAGTATTAGATAATATTTATTAATTATAATATAATAATGATATGAATTTTTAGATGAACTATATATTTTTAATTATTCTAAAGAGAGGTAATACAAATCACTTATTTAAAGAAGTAATATATATATCTAATAAATTTTACAAATAGGAAAAAATAAAGAAAATATATATTCTAAAAGGATAACAACAACAAAGATTATGATTAAGTTTTTTTCTTTTTTCCTTAAAGGAATCCCATTTTTAAAAGTAGTAAATTTTTTAAAAATATGACTTATATACCTTGTCATAACAGTTTGTCTATTTGGTCGTACACCTAGAAGAGTCTTACGAATTTGAGGTTCGAAACCCATATCCAACATACGATCTGCTTCATCAAGTATAAGATACGTCACAGCCGACACATCCAATACATTTGCTTGAACCAAATCATTTAATCTTCCGGGAGTTGCAATTACAATTTGCACACCTTTTGTCACAGTATCTATTTGTGCTTTGCGATTTCCACCACCGTATACGCACACCCTTAAATAATTTATAATCAAAATATATTATGAAGTTAAAAGATATAAGTACATATTATTCAGAATAAACTTACGCTTTAATGCCATGGTAAGAATATTTTCCTACTTCCTTTTCAATCTGCAATGCCAATTCTCTTGTCGGAGCCATAACAAGAACATTTGGCCCAGAACGTTCATCACGTGGAGTTACTTGTCCATCGATATGAATCAAAGCAGGCAGTAAAAAGGCAAGAGTTTTTCCTGGAATCATAATTATCCTCTTACATACAAGCGCATATAATAGATCGCAAAAAAAAAAACAATTGATTCTAGGTTTCTCGAAATGTATATCTCTTCATAATATGCAAAAAATATTTTTCTTGTAAAGTATTATAAACCAAGTATTTTATTCTATATATATA
>Ga0157364_1000323_pt1 | contig 29711 bp, 16 predicted proteins | sample AttsexASBM2_FD_111476 | JGI IMG/M metagenome (GOLD analysis project Ga0157364, IMG submission 111476) | Fungus gardens microbial communities from leaf cutter ant in Ribeirão Preto, State of São Paulo, Brazil - Atta sexdens ASBM2 | ecosystem: Host-associated > Fungi > Mycelium > Unclassified ... | reverse complement strand
TATATATATATATATATATATATATATATATATATATATACACACACACACACACACATAAATGCAATCAATATATACAATTTAGTAAAAATATATTAATTAATAGATATATATACATATATATATATTAATAAAATAAAAATAAATAATATACATTAATAAACTAATATTAATTAATAAATTTATACATATAAATATACGCATATGCATATAGACACGCGAGCTTGTGTGTGTTAAAAGTATTATGATATATATAATATTTTACTTACAATCTTATTGTTCCCATATATTTCTTCTACAAAAATAACATTTAAAATCTCATCAGCTGGGAATGAAGACTTTAATACTACATATGCAAAGTTAAAAAGTTTAAAAAATCAAAGATTTTTACATAATTGTTAATAAATCGTTTTGCTAAAGTGAGATGACGAATAGAGTATGTTTTTGTTAGATAATAGAAAGCATGATGTTGCGTCTTTGAAATGATAAGGAAATCATTTAATTTATAAGGAAAAAGAAGAACAAGGCAATAATATGTTATATATTTTTATTTTTTGTGCATACATCGATTTGTCTTTAATGAAACTTTTTATAAATCGAAAGTTATACCGTATTTAATATTATGTAATTAAAATTATATATTTATTCTTTCAGTAACGACAAGTTGTAAATACATACACACATATATACGCGCACACAAATACATACACGTGTTCAAGACAATCGTTATAAAAATGGTAAGAATCCGATTGGGATTTCCAATTAGCAAATTTCAAAATGTGTGGTATTTACCCTTGTACAAAGAAAATAAATAATAACGAGTTTTCCTTATTACAGTGTGAAAGTTCAAAGATAACGTTAAAGCTGGAACACAGAAATGTTTATTAAAGAAATGTTTTAAAAAATTGAAAATTTTTTTCTAAAAATCAGAAATTTCTATATTTTTTATTAATATACATATCATACAGAGTAACATTTAACAGCTACAATAAAATTCGTGTACTAATAATAACAATTATCAATTTTATTGTATTATTCATAACTGACTTTATCATATTTTATTGTATTATTCATAACTGACTTTATCGTATTTGCTGAAGATAGAAGCCGTAAACAATTAAATGGATTTTTTACCCTATTTATTAATTTTTATAATAATAATAAGAAAAAAAAAAGATAATTTTCAAATTATTTCTTTTATAAAATATCAGGTTTGGAATGAGAAAAAATTGCCCATATATATATATATATATATATATTTTTTTTTTAATCATGTAAATAATTATATTTGGGCAATTTTTTCTCACTTTTGCAAACTTGATTTTTTTATAAAAGAAGCAATGAGCAAATTATCCCTTTAATTATTTTTTGTCTTCTCATAATTACTTTTTACAAATTAATTATTAATTAATTTTATATGGACATATATATTTTATATATATATTTTATATATATATTATATATATATTTTTATGTAAGTTATATAAGTTTATACATGTTTATATATTCTTATATAAAAAATCTTGGACAATGTCTCATTAGAAATAAATCAATCTGATCATCAATCACAATATTCATAATTATCAAAAGACATGCATAAAATAATATTATTTTTGCAATACAACATACAATTAAAAAATGCAAAATAAAAAAACAACACTTTAATTCTTTCGAAAAAATTCAGATTAATTAATCCTTTCAAGTTCAAGAAATTGTTCTTTACTATACATATACAAATTATTTAACACAATAGCTGTAAAATTCGCTATATCGTCAACTTGCAAAACATACGTCATGCGCATAATTATGTTTTATAAATTATCTTTTATGCTGTAAAGTCTATAAAGCAAAGAATAATCAAACTCCTATTAAAAAATAGAATGCCATTCTTTTTGCATCACGCAACAAGGTTGCAATTTTTTTACATAATAATTAAAAACGCCAAGATTATGAATCACATTGCTAGGTACGTATAATAATAATTATAGATTATTTTTCGTACTGTAAAAAGAGAATAATCAAACTTTTACTTCAAATTTTGTTTTCATTTAAAAAAAAATTGAAAAAATGTCTCTAGGTTTCTTCTTAGGTCGAAATTTTCCAAATAACAATTTATCTACCGTCTTCGAACACGGGTTTGAAAATATCGCGCCGTTCTCGTCGATTGGCCAGTCTTGCGCCAATCCCACGAGGTCACGAAGGCACGGTTGCGAACGTATTACACGAGCGAAGGCGACGACCAGCGACGATTGTAATGGTTGGAATGGGCCGAGCATAAGTCGTCCAAGTCGCCTGAAGCTGTCAAGCTGCGTCACACAGTGGTAATCCAGTTCTTCCGTTCATTCCCATTTTTCTCGATCGACGACGGTGAGTAACGTGCATCTTTCGACGGATACTTTCGTCCCTCCATTGACGACGATCCGTCATCGATCGTTCATTTGGGTCGCGTCTTTTTCACTTTTTTTCTTCTTGTTTTTTTCCCGTTTCGCGCGCGATAGTGTCGATGCGATAAGTCGCGACGCTTGTCATCCCGCGACTTCCCGTTCAACGGCGCTTTCGCGCCGTCCGTCGCGACGCATTCGTGTCATACCATACGGACGTGAGCGATGGAGCTATACTTCTCTCTCGTCGTCCACAAATCGTTGTGGGGATATCATCGATCTCTCGTGCGGAGAAAACGCGGAAACGAGGCGAGCCGCGCAGAAAATCGCGATTCTCGCGGCCCACAGCTGCTAATCCTCTCCCTTCTCGCTCCGCGTATCGCTATGATTGTGATAACTGTGTTCTATTTGGCGCTCACAGCGCATAGAACATCACTTATCCTTATTTAACACTTGATAAGAAGAACGAAGTAAAAGCGAGTTTTTTAATTCATCAACTCGCATTATACAAAAATTATACGCAAATGCAACTTTGTTCTGTAAAAGCTGCATTTGCACATTGCGATTGATCAATCGATGAATTAAAAAAAAAACTCGCCTTAATTCCAAGAGCGCTGTGAGCATCAAATGGAATAACTCATGTTTGTTTTCCGTTACTTGGAACCTTCAGAAGTTTTGCACTTATATTCGGACTCGTTGAGATCGAAAGGAGAAAGCGAAGATGCTGAGTGCAAAAAGTGCACAAGCAACTGGAGATTTAAACCAGAAACACATAAAAACATAAACAATAATCGAATCGGACAATCATAGAACTACTTTACGTTCTCTACTGTGATTGCCGATTCGCTTATTGCTTAAATCTTATTGCCTTATATTTTTTATGTGTTTCTAGCTTTTACTAATTACGATTCTTATTGAGACGAGGTGAAAATTACAAAAGTAAGCAATTCACTAGATGACCAAAGTAAGTAAAGTTATATATAAAGATTCTAATAAAATTGCTCATTTTTGTAATATTAAATCTGTTTGCGTTGCTTAAAATCTCCAAAAGCCTTTTTCCTTATAAGGAGAGAGAGATAAATATATATTATATCATATATAGTATAATGGCTCAATAATTTAAAAAAGTTAATAATTTAAAAAAGAAAAAGGGCTACGAGTCAAAAGTTTTACCTATAAAATTGATAGATAAGTAAAAAAATGTCTTAATAAATTAATCATGAAATTTAATAAATATATATATTCGGAATTTCGAAAGAGATTGTGAAGATGCCGAATGCAAAAAGTACAAGAAACTCGAATAGACCTATTGTTATTTAGTTTCAAGAACTGTAATAAGTTCCCGTAAACTTACTGTTTAACTTTCCGGGAACTGTGACAGCGTGATGCACGTGGAGATGAGAAAAATTCCGATTGCGGATCGTTCGCTCGATATACACGCGAAAATATTGTTGCAACAGCCGCATTGCGTAAATGATTTACTTGAAAGAATTCTGTCTTTCTGACGATGCTCGAATAACAGGAATCTAATTTCCATATTTTGCGTTGTGTCATTTAATTTGTTAATATTCATTTCTACCAATGTAAATTTATTTTAATCTCAGGTTAATTCATTCTTTATTTTTTTCTAATATTTAAAACTAGATAAACAGTAAGTTAAATCGAGATTAAGTTTACGTTTTTAAAAAAATAAGTATAAACGGAGTTATTAACGAGTGTTTATTTAACGAATCTCAATTGACGTTTGCTATAGGATTAGAACATCAGTACCATGAATCGTTTCTTTATTGTAGTTCTAACGCGTGCTGTAAATTAATGTTGCGTATCGCAGTAATTCATGTAACTATCGATGATTTTCTCATTGAGAGTATCTACATTTCTTTAATATTTTTCCGCGATTTACGACTTCCTTCGACTAATCTCACAACATTCGCATTCTCTATGAACTTTCTAAACTTTTTAAACTTTTAAGATAAGTTTATATGCCACTTAATAGCAATATTTTATCTTATATATATTTTTTTAAATTCATAATGTAATAACATGTACATTGTATTAAAAATATGTATTAAAAATAAAATAAACAATTTATATTATAATAAATTTAACTAAAAGTCAAATATATTAAATTTCTAGAAAAGAGAATAATTCGTTCGCGTTATATGCAATGTCCTTGAAGCTGTGAAAATCAATAATACAGTAATAATTTTAACTTGGACGTGTTTTAATGAATATATATATATTTTGTTATTGCGAGTTTGAACTTGTTCGCAACATCCTGTTTAAAAATAAGGAATATTCAAATTCGACTTTTCTGCGACAATCAAACGAATGTTCTACTTCTCTTTCATGCGAAGATATTATTTTAAATATTTAAGCAAATTATCATTACATTGACTATCAAGCTGATTTCAGGATATATTGAATTTAATATGTTGTTATTTATTACATTAAGTACTATTGTTTTTTTAAGACAATTAAGACAATGAAGTACATTACGTTATTATAATTTATATTGTTTCTTTAATGACTTAAATATTTAGTAAATGATTAAAAATTATTCTTAATTTATAACTAAAACACAATGGGTGACAGAACTTTCGCAGAAACTTGTGTTACCAGACATGGATGACGTGAAAGTCAATATATTGAGTAAATAAACATAATATATAACATAAGTCGTATAAATAAACATATAAGTCATTAAATTAATAAATGTATTCTCGAGCTCAAAAACGAAGTAACGTAGTATCTCTGTCGTTGGAAGAAATAAGTTTTACATATTTAAAACGTGTAGCTCATCCACGTGCACGATAAACGGTACTCCAACCTAATAATTCCATCGATAATTTACACTGCATAAGTTCGCAACATTTATGTCGCATTCGTGAGATATCTTCTAATGTATAGTCGCGTATATCGTATCAAGCCAGATAAGAAGGCAGATATTATATCCACCTCGTTCACATGCGAGTAATTGCACCGTTTTATACAAGACATCTTTGAAAATACGACAATTGATAATACATTTTAGTTTAGCTTTTTGGAACAAATATAAAAATACGTCTTGTTACTTCGAATCTAAACTCGTTTTTAATCAATTAATATTCTAACGTTCACTATTAAATATATAGAAAAATTAATCAAGATAATTTATTTATTTGCGCTATAAATGTATACTTATATGTAATTCTCTGAAATTCTGCGCTAAATTATTCATGTAATCACGCGTATCAAATTTATAAAGAATTGCTAAAGTGTATTGTTTGTTGGTGAGTCTCTCTTCTTTTTTTTTTACGATGTCAGTATATTGCTCCGTTTATAAAAGTAACCGACCATAAATAAGAAATAAGTTATACGTTTCGCAGATTATCGATGGCAAAAAGCCGGAACGCACGACGGAAAAATGTAGATTGCGCTTGCGGTGAAAAAGAAACATTGACGTATCTAATAATTCCAATAATCGAGATAATTTTTTAATTGTCATGTGCAGCGGCAGATTTTGCAGAAGGTCACCCATCTATCACGATGAGCGACGAAGGATTCGACCCCTGCGAATGCATGTGGAATCACATGTCCGTGCAACATCTGCTTTCTATCGTAAGTAATATAAGAGAGAAAATAAATAAAAAATAAATAAAAAAAAATATGAGTTCGTCAGATTGATATGTTGCGATAAGATCGTGGTCGGATAATGGATGGCGACGAAAGATGCATCTCCTTTTCCTTTTTTTTTTTCGCGTTTAGGTCTCTTTAGGCCGAACAATAAACGAGGTTTCTTGGACGACCTGTAACGCAATGACCTCTTCTGTTTAGCTGGCAGAAATTCATTGCGCCACGCGGTTACGTAAAAATGTTTCAATTACGTAAGTCGATTGCCGATGCATGATACATTACACAAATCAAACATGAGGACGTCGAATTATAAAGATTCGAATGTAAAAAAGAAGATCTGTTCGCTTCTGAATAAATTCGTTTTTAAGTATACATTCCGTAACGAATAATTCTTGTTAAAATGTTAAAAAATCTTGCGAAAAAAGTATGCATAAAGTATGAACATGACTTTTACGAGACACATAAATGTATTGAGGTATATATATATATATATATATATATATATATATATATATATATGTATGTATGTATTGTGTACTGTGTATTGTGTATATATGTAAAGGCATACACTCACACAAAGGTCAAATCCAATTTTCACATTAATAGTAATTAATATAATCAATAATTGTTATATTTTTTTTTATATATTTATCGCACTTACATTCAGCGACGAACATCTATAGCAAATATAGTTACTTGTTTCACTGCGTGTATTTTGCATATTAATTTTTCCACAAATTGCATTTTACTGTTCCAGTTACGACAATCTCAGGATTATTGTTCGGATACTGAGTGCTTCAGTATGTCGAGATGTAGGTATTCACTATTTGCTACTAAATACTTCTAATTAATATTTAATATTTAATATACTATTCGAATTGTTTTCTACAGTCAGTTTCATCAACATAGCCAATTAAGTTTAACTTTAGTTTAAGTCCGTTTTCTTTGCAGAACTGAAAACAAAAGTTTAATAATTTAAGATACGTGAATTATGTGTTAGATATAATACTAAATTACAATTAATTATTAAAAAAGAAAAAGTAAATGTTTCTCTTTTTTTAGTTCCAGGACCGCAGACGAATGTTCGGGAATGTTCAGACTTCCTCTTTACTTGCTTAATTATTGGCTTCATCGCTCTTCTGTACGCATTTAGACCGAGATCTTTACGATATTCGACCAGGAATGTTATCAACAAGAGCAGCAATGAGCCCGTGAGTGTGCGTCGATTGTGCATTATTGATGGAAACTTGAAGACGTATTTTGAGCATACTTTATTTGCAGGGTTCACATGGGGACGGTCCGCCTTCGCCGACGATGAATTAAATAGTGTAGTGCAACATTGTGAAGGTTCTTGTTATTCAAGGTTTTATATATCAGGATCTGTATTAAATTTATAACAGAAATAGGAGACGGTATGATATATAGATGACATTAATAAATCTAATGTACGCACGTTAGCGAGCTATAATCAGTTTGATTTTTGGAGAGTTAACTTCTTTATACGTTGGTAATCTCAATTTTATACAATTTTCTTCGCGCGTATGCGTCTTTCTCTTTAAACTCTTTTTCTCTAATAATCTCGTGCCGAGATTATATGTATAAGCACGATATAAAATAATTTTATCTCGACTTTTTGAAAGACTTTTTAAAGTTTAATTATTACATCTAACATGAGATCTCTAGCGTTCTTAGGTACTAAATTTAATTTCCGCGGTTCACATTTAGATGACGCTAGTAAGTGTAATTTAGTTTGACATCTGAAGCTGGCTGCATTTTAGAGGTTAGACATTTGTTAATAAAATTCAATGTGAAAAGATTCATTTAAGCGAACAGTGTCATTTTTTTTATTATTAAACATGGAACATGATAAATTGATTTTTCGACATATACTTCATTACTTTGATTTCAAAAAAACTGCAGCTGCAGCTCATAAATTAAAACTTATCGAAACTTATGACAATTATGTTCCAACGGAAAGAACATGCCAAGAATGATTTCAACGATTTAAGAGTGATGATTATGATATGAATGATAAACAACGCTCAGATCAACCGAAAAAGTTTGAAAATAATACTTGCACCGAATTGTAAGTATTATTGGAAAACTCAGCTCAAACGCTCCAAGAATTGTCTGCAGCATTAAATATTACTCCGCTGTTTTCCAAATGTCTATATGAAAGAGATTCAAAAGGAAGGAAAATAGGTACCGTTAAGGAAACACTGATGCAGTTCAAGTGGGAAGTTCTCCCGCACCCTGTGTATTCACCAGACTTAGTTCCTTCAGACTATTACTTGTTCCGATGCAGCACGACTTGATGGATACACACTTCAGAAATTACGAGGATGTGCGAAAATAAAACGATTGCTTCAAAAGACCATTCTATCGTCACGGAATTCATTTATTACCACAAAGATGGAAAAAATATATAGCTAGCGAGGACAAATACTTTGATCGATGTATTTTTTGTTTTTGATATCGAGAAATGAATTTTTTAAGCAAAAAAACCGTGGAAACTAAGTGCCTTTAGTACCTAATAACATGTTTGTTTCTTGAGAGAGTAATAACGTAAAATTATAATTAATAAAAATAACAAAAAACTCGCTCACGCGCAATAATAATAATGTATTATACGCGAATATAATTTAAAATTTTTACTATGAAAACGATAAAAAAATTAAATACCTGCGAACGAATAGTCATATAATGAAATTATTTATTTGGTATATTTATATTCAAAAATAATTATAAAAAATTGATAAAATCATAAAACCTAATTTGGTATATAAAGAAAATCTCCCATGTATAAATATCGAATATACAATTATATATCTGTTATAAATATTCCAATAGCAAAATAATATAGATAATTGAGAATTTCAAATCTTGTCAAGAAACAGTATTTATACATTTATTTGTTTTGTAATGCCCGATTGTAAAAAAGTAAACGATTAGAAATACATCTTTTTTCCGTGCAATAAAATTGATAAACATTTAAAAATTAATTTTGTTATCCACATAAAAAAGAAAGAACATAGTTTTGTATTATGTAATATAATAGTTTTGTATAATATATTTAGACACAAATATACACATACACATTCATGCACACGCACGCACACACAAACAACACATACACTCATATTATTAAAATAAAATGGAGATATTTTATCACATCTCAAATGTTTTACACAAATTAAAAGTTACAAATTTAAAGATATTATATAAATAAAAAAATGATTATACAAATAACGTTACATACAAATAACGTTAGCAGTATTACATTATTTCCCTGTAAGAAATATGGAGAGATCTATGATAAAATATTTTACATTAATAACAATGCTTGACGTTGTACATTCCCATATTGTCGATAATAAAACTGATTCTCCGCATTGTATAAAATGGCTTTTTATTATGTTATTATAAATAATTGTCAATATAAGATTCTGTAAAAAAATAACATGGGACATATGTTTACGTAAAGGAATCCGTTTCGATTTATATAATTGATTATACATATTTTCATTACAAAATAATTTTATTTTAGATAAAAATGCTATAATTACATATAATTATTTTTGTACAATGTTAATATATTTAAACTTAGCTATTTACGTGTCATTTTATATTTATCATATTTCGAAAATTTCTTTTTTAAATAAAATGGGAATTGTACATCAGCACAAAATGAACATATCTATTTTTAGAAAAAATTGTAAATATTATTTGTAGAAATAATAACACATGGATATTATATCTTTTTTACTAATAAAGAAAACTAAGATTAAATATATCGAAAGTTTTTATATTAACGTACCGAAATTGGTACATTTGAGCGAATAAAAATTAAGCATCAATTTGAAACTTGGAATTGAATTCCAAATTTCTGAGTATCCTTGCTATATTATAGTCAAATTTGACGGTTTGGATTTTATATATTTATCAATCTTCATTATCTTCAGTTTTTCGAAAATTATTTTCTTTTTTGTATAACTGTATGTATGTATACATATATGTATATTTATGAAAAATAATCTTCATGTGTGTTTGTGTGTGTGTGTGTGTGTGTGTGTGTGTGTGTGTGTGTGTGTATAAAGATTAATTTTACAAATCACACAGTTTAATATTTCATATTACCTCACATGTACAAAATATATTGCACAAAATAGAGCTTTCCTTAAGTCAAATTAATGGGCATATGTAGAAAACAGATTTGAAATACAAGAAAATACAAAAGTAAAATCACAATAACTGATGAAAATCTTTCATCAGTTCATCTATTCATGTTTTGTACTTTTGGAAGATGACATAGCATTTTATAGGATATCAGAGATCTGAAATATAAGAAAATACAGAAGTAAAATAAGTATCACAGTTACTTATTTAGTAATAACCGTGTAATGAAAATCTTGTATCTATGTTTTTGTACTTTCAGAAGATGACAGCGATTTATATATCTATTACATATGTATGTAATATTTACATATGTATGTATTTACACATAAAATACCTTTTATATGTATAAATATATATATAATTATACACACACACTATATACAAATATAGTACAAGTATAGTAAATTGAATGAATTATGCTTAAATGTATAAATCATGCATTCAAGATTGAATATATCTTACATTCAAGAATGTAACATGTTGTATGCAATCTTATGAACTCATATCAAATTTATAGATTCATAACAAATTGTGAGAACGTTTGTAAACGTTTATAAACGATTGATATTCTGTTCAACAGATATTTTACGTCCAATATAAATTTGTGATATGATATATTTCAATCTTTGTTAAAAAATTAGACATATCGTTTTCAATAGATTTCTGGCATTCTGATATTGAAATATATAACAGACTAGAATGTATGTACAAATGAAAGAGAATGTATTAAATTCAAGTTTCAGAGAAATGCTGATTCTTATTATATCAGTTAGTTATATATATATATATCAAAGATCTCACACTCATATATCACGTAGGCTGCACAATTAGAGACTAAGAGAAAGTTTGAATAAGGAGGATATGGATCTTTTTTAATCTCGTCATAAGATTTTCAAATTAAATCTAAATCATTAGAATTTCGAAAGAAATATTAGATAGAAAAGAAAAAATCAAGGAGTAATAATGCTTTTACAGTTTGAGAATAAATTCATTCTCTTAGGAAAACATACATGCCTAGAGGAAAAAAGTTTTACATAATTATAGAACATTTTTTTCTGACATATATATTTCAAAGATGTTATTCTAAAATTTTATATCAATCAAAAATTCGATAAGATAAAAAAACAGCACAGATTTTTTTGATCGAAGTAACTTGTCTGAACAATAATTTCAGAAAAATATGATACAATAAGAAAGTTTCCTATATTGAAAAAAAAAAAGATTTTAGAGAAGATCAAAGAGAAATATAGAATAAAGAATCTCATTATATTAACCATGAATCATATTGAATTTTCAGTCATGATTTAGCCTGCAAACTACATGTTTGAGATCTTTGAGTAATGTTTATGAACACATCAATCTTATATTTATAGATACTCAAAAATATCTATTTACAATAAGATATCAATCAAAATATCTTCTTTCATATTGAATTAGAAAAAAAAGTAAGAAAAATAATTTTTAAATCGTTATTTTCTCTTAATAATCTCAATTATTGCATATTTCATTGATTTTAATTATTTAATAGTCTGTATTTATATATTAGCTCTTAATGAATCTATTCCTGTTGATGCAATCTTGCCATAGTGCTTCTAACTTTTTGCAATACTCCCGACATCTGTTCAAATTTACCCGTTGAGTCAGGTAAATTTTCGAAATTGATTACGTCAGAAATATCTTTGGAAAATTTTTCTGACGATGGTAATTTACTATAAGGAGAGGTACTTGGCAATATTGGTGTACCTAAATGTACCGACTTGACACTAGCTTGATTTGTATCTGAAGATCTGTGCGAAGTAGAACGAATTGGAGTAGAATCAAATTGAGACATTTTATCGGAAGCTAAGGTGTCCAATGTAATCATAGTATTGAAATCATTTTTAAGTGATATATCAGAACAGTACTGTAAATCCGACTTTAAAGAATCTTGAACTGAAGATCTTCTCGAAGTACAAGGGGTAGTCGTAATACTGGAAAATGGCGTTTCCGATACAAACGCAGTATTCGAATCGTTTTTAGTTAATATAAAATCAGAATTAGAATGCGAATTGACCTCTTCAATTTCCATAAGTAATACTTTTTTCGTTCTTTCTAATTCAGACAAGGATGGCGAATTTCTATTCGAAGTAGTGTCGTCCTGAAAAGAAAATGCAATTTTGTAAACAAACTTTATCCAATATGTGCCAATTTTAATGAAACTTTTATTACTGAAAATACTTGCAAAATGATGAACAACGTTATCCTTTTCGGCAATCATCAATATGTTTAATAAGAAAAATTGGAATACATAGCAAGTAAGAAATAAAGGTATATAAATTTACATGGAATTATTTAAAAGCACTTAAGATCCAATTTCGATCATTATTTCATACTTATTGTGTATTCGCATTATATAGTCTTAATATATCGCTTATTCAAAATTATAATGTTTAGGAAAAACTGAAAATCGAAAAAATATAAAACAATTATACTGTTCATATCATTTTGCAACACAAATGCGTTGTCCAAATTTGGCCATCAGATAATAATAAAAAAAAATATATATAAATTAAAAATATAAAAAACGACAATTTTGAGAATTTTTATGACGAAGGATTTTATTGTTTAGCGTGGTATTAACTTTATTATCTATGCTACATAAATAAAAATTGTCATTTTTTTTTGCATCTCTGATGCTTTTTTTTTAAATTATGACTTAATAGTAAATTTAAACAATGGATTCGTGTTTAGCAGGCAAAAATATAAATATATCGAGAATAACTATTCATATTCGTGTCGCAAAATAAAATTGTACAGTATAATTTTTTATATTATTTTCGTTAGTTTTCCATAAACTTTTTGTATTAAATATTGATGATTGCCGATTAAATGGTTATCGTTGTTTATTATTTTGCAAATAATTTTCTGGTAATAAAAGTTTCATCAAATCGGCGTGTAAATTGAATAGTATTCATTTAGTTGTAAGATGCTTAAGAATATAATTGAAAATATAGTTCTTTGAAGACACATACTGCAGAATCGGACGAAGGCAATTCTTGTGACTGCGAGTCTGAATCATCTGTTTGAGGTAACTCTGGCGGCGGTGGTGGTGGTGGTGGTGGTAGTGGTGGTGGTGGTGGTGGTGGTACTTCCACTGATTCTTTCGGTAACGGTGGTACAAAATGCCCATTAACAGACAGATTCTCCACAATATTTTCTACTACTACAATAAAATAAAAAGAAATTATCTTTTATTTTTATAAAAAATAAGAAAAAACCGAATTAAAATTATTAATAATACGAAATTAATGTTAAAATAATTCTTATATATATTCGCTTCTTGCGCGGTAATTATCTTTTTAAGTACAATTACATTAAAGTGATTTAATTAAATAATATTTATTCAATTAGAATATGATTAATAATTATACCTTCTGAATCTTCTATTTCCATATCACTGATTGTTGCTACATTTACATTAACTGGTGGAGGTAATTTCAGCTTTTTACGTTTGTAACCATCGTCTGTTTCTTTGCCTTGCAAATGTAATAACATTACCTGTTTACTATGTATAGATTGCATTTGCGGTACCCAATAGTTGTGGCTCTCCTACAATCGACAAATTTTAATGCTTATGATTTCGAATACAAAACATTGTAAGTTACGAGATAAGATCATTTTCATGTATCAATTCTGATTATTCAGCTACACATTACTTACGTCTGAGGTACCAGAAGGAGGTGGCACGTTAAAACCAGGAAAATCATATATTTTTTTAATATCATATTGATCTTTATTTCTATCTATGATGATTTCGCCTTCTTTATGTGTATCATTTTCCGCTATTCCATCAGAATTGAACAGCGATAAACCAGAATGTTGTAAACGTGCTTCTTCCAACCACCCTGGAGGGTAGCCAAGTAATCTCATTCTAAGAAAAAACGTTTTGGCACGTAGAATGAACCTCATTGGCTCATTGAATTGAGAAATATAAATCTTTTCTTTTATTTTAATTTAATACTTAATTTTATGTAAACTGTAAACGCACTTGCGTTTGCAAAAATTAAAGATCTCAAAAAAATATTATATCGATTTAGAAATAGCAAACATGATATTAAAATTTTAAAAATTTATTACTGATAATAAAAATGTATATATATATATACATCGACTTAAGTAATTATAAAGAAACATTTTTCCAATAGACTGCATAATTATGTCATACCTATATATGTGCCTAGGTAATTGATTGTCTTTCAATCCAAGAGCCTTTCGCAATTTTTGGCTTAATTGACCAGGAACCATATGACTAAATCTTTGGTCCTCACTCAAGTGATATCGGACTCCCATATTATGTTTTGAGGCAAACTCTTTACGTTTTTTATTGATATTGCTTTGATTTCTAGGCAACGGACAATCTCGCAAATTATGATTTCCATTACAATTAAAGCAACTTAATCTTGGCATGAAATCTTTTGGTGTCTCATGAACTGATTCTTCAAATGTATTTTCATATTTCTAATAAAACAATGTTGTTTAAAATATAGAAATAATAAATACGAAATAGGATAACATTTGCCGTAAGTTATAAAAAATATCACACAGAGAACAATTGCAATATTCTCTAATGAGAATAAAACTTTATATAATAATTATAAAAATATATGCATATATATATAGAGTTATATATGTATATATCTAATCTTGCCATAAATTCTGTCAGTAGTTTAAACAGATAGAGCAAAAAAAATAACAACAGATAAACCCAAATACATATATTCTGTAAAATACATATTATACATATATTCTGAAAGTAGAGGAAAAAAGCTATAAAACCATCTATTTTATATTCGAAATGCCCACTTTTGTTCCATATATATTTGCAAACATAATAACATAAGTTGGGCCTACTCATCGATCAATTATACACGATCTCCAGAGAAATCTTCTCAGCTGTTGATAAAATCGACCGTTTGAGCGACTCCAAATTGGAAAGAGGCTGCTTGTATTTCTTCCAAAACGTTTTATAGTCTAGCGAATTAAGGTCCGGACTTTCAGAAACTTTGAAGTTTGGAACATTGTTCTCCAGGCAAGCTTGCATCGTTTTCACCTTATGTGCGGGGTCTGAATCTTGTTGGAAGGTCAAAACTGATCATCGAGCAAAATGTGACAAAGAGGCTTAACAACAGTCTCAAGGACCGATTAATTCGGAGTCCAGACCTTAATTTGCTAGGCTATAATGTGAAGCATTTTGGAAGAGATGGCTTGCAAGAAGTCTCACCGCAACTTGGAGTTGCTCAAGCGTTCCGTTATATCAGCAGCTGAGAAGATTCGTCTGGAGATCGTGCATAAATCGATCGATAAATGGCCAAATGTATACGGAACAAAAGGCATTTCGAATAAAAAATAGATGATTTTGTAGCTTTTTTCCTCTACTTTCAGAATATATATATATAATTTTGAGTCTATCTGTTGCTGTTTTTTTATTCTATCTGTTTAAACTATTGACAGAATTTATGGCAAAACTAGGTACAAGAATAAGAAAATTAGCTAATAAGGAGAGGCTACGAACTGTCTCATCAATTTTTATGAATTTATATGATATTCATATGTATATGTAGTAATAAATAACAGAAAACACACGCACACACACACGCACACGCACACGCACACACACACACACACACACACACACACACACACACACACACACACACACAAAATATGAAACCTTTTTGTTTGTTTAAATATAAAAAGATAATTCTTGAGAAATAGAAACATAAATTAAGAAAGATATTTAATGTCTCTAAAACAATTTGTCTGCACTTGAAATGGAATAATATTATATCAGGAGGAACACTCAACAAATTACTCGCCAAATTTTATAGAATAATGAACAGTTCATAACTTCCTTGTAAGATAGATGAATAAAAAAAGAATACATTACCTGACCATAAGTCGGAATATCCATATCATTCTTTACATTCGGTTGTTTATCAATTGTAAATAAAAAATCAGATGTGTCACTGCATCGTATATCATCATTTTCTACAAACTTTTTATCTTTGGAATCAACTTCATCATCCCAAATTTCTAAAGTCAGACTTGATTCATTTAAGTCTTTCTTACAACGAGGTTTTGAGCGTACTAAAGTATACAAGAAGTCTTTTATTTGTCGCCGATATCGCCTGCAAATACATGAAAATAAGAACTTAAATTCATAAAAAATTCAGTAATAACGAATATAATGATCTTAATTGCATATCCCTATGTTTAATGTTTAACAATACAATTATCCATGATTAACGTACATTTACTTTTTACTCTCACTCTCTGTAATTTGATATATAAAAAAAAAAGAAAAAACAAATTAATTTAATTCTTTACATATTGCAACAATGAAAAATCTCAAAAAATATAAAAATAGAAATTATTAATTTGATAAATTAGAAACTCATCAACTCAGTCATTTTGACTGCTCCAGTAAGTCTGATGTTAATGTGCGAAATAAATCATTATATTTATTATATACTTAATTCACACACGTTTAATAATTCATATGCAAATTAAATAAATTAAATAAATATCTTATATTTCTTTACTAATGTTTATTGTATCAATATTAATGCTTAGTACGAAACATTGCCGGATCTCCTGCTAAGTATATCGTATATTATTCTTTTTCTTCAAAACATATATAAGAAAATAATAATGCTTATAATAAAAGCAGTAACATTCCTATACGTCAGATATATCATTCTTGTAAAACCAGACGGAAACAAATTCCCGCGCGCGCATTGTAAACAAAGCGCTGGAACATACGACAAGACGCACCTTGAGATACTCTCGTCACGAAACATAACCTTAAAGACGGGTTGCGAGTTGTTGTCGTTCGACCGAACGAATTGCGAATCTCTCCGCGAATTGACTCTCGTTTCAATCGTTTCGATGTCGTCCGGAGTCGAGGCGTAACTGATGCTCTTCGTACTGTAGACCTGAACTTCATCGTCGAGACAGGAGATAACTTTCGTGTTGTAACTAGTATCCAGCTCGATCACCTCCGTCTCCGAGTCTTCGATAATCGACGAATCCAATGGAATCGTATCCATGCTTACATTAAACACGCGGACATCGCTATCCATCATAGACGCGCGATGTAAAGAAGCTTCGAAGTTTTCGCGCTCGATCTATTCTCAGGACGAGATGCGAGAATATGATCAACGCTACACACACACACTACACCACACCACACACACACACACACACCCACACACACACACACGCACACACACGCACGCACGCACGCACACACACGCACGCACGCACACACACACGATTATATCGACGTATATGCAGTGCACTGTGCAGTAGTATCTATGTATTGAAGTATTGGACTGGTATTGGAATTTGGACGGAGCAGCCAAGCAAGACGGAGCAGTAATTAGTATTTAGCAGTTATAAATCCCCGCGCATGCGCAATGCGCGAGCTCAGATGCTACAATTTTGTTCATTTCTACCAATGTAAATTAACTTTAACTTAGTTTTACTTCACTTTTTATATTTTAAATTTTAAAAGTTTTTCAAAAATAATTAAACTAAGAACTTGAAAAGTGAAATCAAAAGAAAAATTGAAAATAAGTACAAAAAAAAACAAAAAATCTTCAAATTTTAATGAAAGGTTATATCGGGTGCATTCAGTACTACAACCGCTCACTGGGCATTCAATGAGCTCTTGTATCTGTTTGGTCTATACTTTTAAATCTAACGGAATATGCCAATCAGATGCAAAAGCTCACTGAGCGATTGTCGTTCTAAATGCACTCATTTTTAGGAGCGCAAATGTGAATGTATAATTTACAAAATAAAATTAAAAAAAAAAAATTAACAAAACATATATCAATAAAAAACATGAAGAAAAATTATTGAAGTTTTTGAATTAATCTAAATATCCGCTATAAATCAATAACATTATATTAATAATAACTATTATATATTAATTAAGAGATTCGAAAATATACATTTTCAAACTTGAAAATATGCACTCATGTTTAGAATGTTGATTGTGTATGTACATATATTTTAGAACGAGAAGAACGAGATGAAAATTACAAAAATGAATAAATTCATTAGATATTGACCAATGTAAATATAAATATTCTAATAAATTTATATTCATTTTTGTAATTTTCTTTTATCTCATTTTTAAGAAATATAGACCTTGATATATCATTTTAAAATGATACATAGATAATAAATAATTATCCTTGTTTAATATTTGTCGAACAAGGCTAAATAATTCGGAGGGACATTCAAGTAGGAAATTTAAACATAGTCCAAGAATTTACTTTAAATTTTATAGCCGGTATTCATAGTCGATTCTTATTTCAAGACTGTCTTAAGTAATGTCTTGAAATACTAATGCGATCCTCTGATTAGTTCATCTTAAGACTGAACTTAAGATGATCTTGAATATAAGACTATGAATACTGGCCTATAATGCGATATGAATACAATCGTTTTTTTTTCCGAAGTATAATGTTATGCAATGTGAATTATGTAATTTTGTCTCGATTTATGATTATCGATTGCTCACGAAATCAGCGAAATGACAAATTAAGAAGTTTATTCTTTCATGAATATGGCGCAATGCCGTTCTTGAAACCACAGAGAGTCACATGGTGCAAACAGCGAATAGAAGCTTGCAAACGAAATGGCTGGCGACACGCTATATACTTTCCCGAGACGAAACGTATTACTAAAGCACATTATACGGGCCAATGGAAAAACGATAAGAGAGAGGGTAAAGGCATAGGAGTCAACAGGTATCATGAAGGTTTGTTCTTTTTAGCTAAAGTTCTCTTTTTCTCTCCAATGTGAATAGAAAAGGAAGAAAGACGAACCGTTCAGCTAAAAAGAACAGGCCTTATGTTCGCTGGAAGTTTTTCTCATTTAACATGAATCGATAATATCAATTACGCTTCATCTAATGTTTCTGTATTACGAACAAAATACGTAAAAAATTATTATTATTAATATGATAATCGTAAGATTTTTTTACAAAAAGTATAATTTTTATAATAGAATGTAAGTTTTGTGATGAATTGTACTCTTTTTCTATGGATCAATTACGTTTTAATTATCAATTAACATAAGGGATAGAAAAGAGAAATTAAGAAAAGTTATAAAAATAATCGAAGAATTATATAAATTTTGTATCTTAATAGTTCTCTTAATGTTGAGAATGTGTATTAATACACATTCTGAACATTAAAAGAATTATTCTATTAATGATTTAATTATTATATTAATTATTATATTAATTATTATATTAAGATTTTTTTATGTTAAATATACGATAAGAGCATAGAACGTTTACTTTGTATTTATCGATTTAACATCATAATTCTGACATCATAATTATTATCAAATATATAATGGCTGGCAAAAGTTTCCGGTCATTATAATATAATTTTATTGTTACATATAGTATAATTTATTTTTCTTGTTATAATCAACTTCAAGAATTATGATATTTTGAATACTAATAGTAAAGATATCAAGTATTTGTATATTAATTTTTTATCCGAGCAATACAATAAAATTGGTAAAATTTATGGCAACCATTCTATGTTATACACTATTATATAATATCCTGCTTGCTCGCAAAATTATGTACATCCAAGCTGCCGATATTTCGTTCGCTATTTTGTTAGGAATCATTCCTTCGCAGTTATGGTTGGATGTACGAAGGCGACTGGTATAACGACCTCAAACACGGTTATGGCGTCCTCAGCAAAATTACACAAGACGGCGAAGTGCGCAAGGTGTACGTCGGCAACTGGGCGAAGGGAAGGAAGCACGGATTCGGAAGTAATTGGTACAAGGACGGCAGCTATTATGAAGGCGCATTTCGAGATAATAAACGGAATGGCTACGGCCGGATTTGGTACAAGTGCGGCAGCGGATATTACCAGGGCATGTGGCTGAACGATCGTTACCATGGAGAAGGGATACTCATTCAAGGTTGCGATTAATTAAGAAACAAAAAAGTAGATGTACATGTGAAATCTAGAACTGCTTCGCAGAATGAATCCGCTTAAAAGTGTTTCTCAATTTCTTTTTAATTACGTAATACAGAGAACAAAAAGTAATACATTTTCCTTAGCTTGTGTTCGATTTTATTCTTTGCGTTTGCGAAAATTGTGAACTATAAATTATATTATTCCTCATTCAAGGCGCTTCATACTTATCTTCAAGAAATCCCCATAAATATTTATCTTAAAATCTTCATAGAAAACGGTAATCTTTACGAGGGTCACTTTACAAATGGCAAGAAGGAAGGTCGAGGTGTTTTCTACCATTTAAAGAGATGTCAAATACAGGAAGGTTGTTGGGAAAATGATGTCTGCATGAACAGCACGATAGAAGACATCCGACAGCCAGCTTTATATCCGATATTGCACATTCCGAGGACAAACAGTCAAGCAGCGATATACTTATAAGTGCATTGCTCACGTTTTGTTTACATCTCGTCTCAGATCAATTTGGACATAATGGTTCACGTTTCAAAAGCCTTTCTTCGCGGCAAATGGAAAATATAATACGTGCATGTAATTTCTACGTACAATTTTTTTATTTTAGTAAAGAGAATTAATAAAGAGAATTCATTTTTAATTTTTATTTTGGCAATCAGTGCATTTCACGCGCCAAAATGATGTATACAAATAATAATCGGATATATACATGATGTCCCACTCAACGTATCTCTTTCATCTTTGCAGAGTAAGCACAAATCCCCCTTCAAACCATATTTTTGTATGAAAAACCATATTTTTGATTCGATCTTATCCTACAAAAATGGTGGCACGAATGGCTTCAGGCTCAGAATAGTCGAATTGCCATCTGAAGATCCGGATTCGATTCTACGTGCTCTATATATATATTTTTCACGTCTGGATATCACCGTTCCCTCTAGTTCCTGATTAAGAGCAATATTGCTCCATCTGATATGGATAATCTGTTTAAGCAGAAATAATTAACACTTGAAAAAGACTTAAGGCCGTGGCGTTCTGACGAACTTCATCTCGAAGCTTTACTATTTTAAGCTGATTCGAGATAAAATTTGTGATATATATTAAATGTGTCTCTCAGAAAGAAAAACACTATTATCATTGCATGATACTATGGCTCTATATAGTATGGACTGAAAAATTAAAAAGAAACTCAAAGAAGAACCTTGCAAAGATAGAGTGATCATATTGGGTGGGATATCTTCTATTATGTTCGTACAGCACAGAAGTTTTCAGCAATATTGCTTGAACCTTACAATGTTGTTACAATGTTGCTGGAATGATCTGTGCTGTATGAACATTTTTGACTTTCATTCATCGAAATGTAATATCTCGAGTGATATCGTGTACTTACATCCGAATCGCCGCTTTTTGATATTTCATTCCTTATTTTTACGGCAGTCAAAATATTTGAATATAGTGTACACGAGAGTACACGTAATGTACTTGACGTGTTAAAAAATGATAAGCAAAACTGCTATCTATTTAAGAAAAAATATCGACTTTCGTGTGTCGGCGATGGCAGAACGTGTCGGATATAATGTATCTGCATAATATAACATCACAACACTTAATAAATATAAAATCGATCGCGATTTCTCAAATAAGCACATTTTTCGAAAGATAAGTACATTTGGGTATCAGCCAGTCATGTTACCTCTCGATAATTCAGACTATTATATTATCGCTTTTTGCACTGTATACGGCGATAACATGCGGAAGGTAATAGCCTTAACGTATACTATTCTTTCTACGTTTTAAGTCGCAACGCGAATGAAGGAATGTATTTTGTGCCTACATATACAACGATGTTATCGAACTTCGTATCTTTCCTGAAGTCAACACGATGCTTTTGTAACGCGCGCATCGTGCAGATGAACGGAGTCTCATCGCGTTTATACTAATTTACATCACAGAGAAACACGCGTATAAAAAAAAGAGAAGGAAGATCCTTATCTTTTGATCAAATCTTCGCAACATCTGTAGCGCATGTGTGCCGAAAACAATGTGTGTGAAAAAAAATTGTCTGTCATGTTCTTCGAATGATTCACGTTCGAAAGATTTTTCTAGCAGAATCCTCCGAGAAACATCGTAAGCGCTCGTCGCAACACGTCTGTCTTAGAAAAGATCTCTGCCTCTTTGTCTCTATCTCTCTTTCTCGTGTTTCGCGGAGTGGAAATTCTTTTTTATCGCGTTCGATTCGCGAGTCCAATTTCGGCGGCAGGAAAAATTATGAAGACCGATTCATACGATATGCGTTACTCCGGTCTGCAAAAGATTTACGCCATTTCTGCCCTCCACATCCGTGGACTCGATCTGTTCCTTAAGTAATTCGAGTTCTCGTATACCGGACACCGTGACTTCGTACTTGTGCGCAACGAGACTCCGATAGAAGTGTATCGCGAACGCAAGAAAGATTATCAGCACTGGTATTAACACTATACAGGCCGACCAGGCAGCGACCTGCGAAAAGTCATAGAACTTCACCCAGCAAAGTATCGCGATTTCCAGCAGGAACAGAAGGAGGCCTAGCAGTGTGGAGAAGGCCCATGCGACCTCAATGTACCAATGTAGACGTTCATGTGGCGACTCGTGTACAAGACTTATGCTATGCAGATTGCAGACGGCTTCGATATTCGGCAGTATACAAGTGGATATCATCAGCGCCAACATATGCACGGCTACGAGCAAGGTTGTGCACACGGCGAAGGCGATCAGCATTTCCGGTGGAACATGCGTTTCGGGATTCAACTGCACCTCTACCATGGCGACCTGTGGACAATGACCGATCTTTGTCGAGTCTTAGAAATTATTTCAGCGCATTTATTGTCCGAACAGTATCGAGAAACGTGAACTGTCGTTAATCCTACGTTTCTCGCGTGGTTTATTTTTTAACGTAATTACTCGCGTGAAGTGTTTCTGACCCAAACATTATATGTCAATTTTAATTATTCTCTTTAATGATTTACAAATTAAATAATGATTGATGTATTTCTTCAGATATAAATAAATGCAAAAATTTTAAATCGTGCAATAATTTGCGCCAAATATAATGATGTATAAAATAATAATATATAAAAAGCATACATTTAGTAGTTTGATAAGTGACTTGATAAGTGATTTGATGTTCTGGACAAACTACACGAGAATAAAAGAAATAAATATCAAATAAATATCAAAAACGCATTCAAATTCCACCAACTCGCTATATATTCGATTAGGAAGCAATAAAACAAATATAAAATGAGGCTTGAAGGAATCTATCAGTGAAGAATAAAAAAAAGCCCATCAGAGCCTAGCTGTTCGAATGCACAGAAAACTCTTTATTTTCGTGTGAATGTAATAAAACGAATAATAAACGTTTTGACTCTTCAATTCGAGTCCGATTTATATTTCGATTTATTTTTTTATATTGATAAGGACCCGAATTGAAGGGTCGAAACGTTTATTATTCGTTTTGTTACGTTCACACGAAAATAAAGAGTTTTCTGTGTATTCGAATAGCTGATGTAGGTTCTGATGGGCTTTTTTATATTCTTCAATAATCTTCTGAAATAATAAAATTAAAAAATATAAGATAAAACTGAGTTTCTTTCGAAAATATTTAAATATTTAACATTTAATATTTAAATACGTATTACAATACGTAATAACATTTTATATGCGCACGTGGGTATTTTTTATTTGCAGATATTCGTTAGAAAAATATTCGCGTTGAGTTATTTCAAACAATACAAATCGCTTCCGGAATTATGCTCTTCAGTTCACAGAGGTTTTTTTTCATTTCCGTGTAATTATTACAAAACGATGCAATCTATTATGGTTAGCTTGATTAATTAATCACGAAGGATGCGGATACGCGTCTCTATGAATATAGAGGGATCGTGATAAAAACTTATCGCGCTGAATGGTCCGATGAAGGATCATTTCGTTTCCGGGAGCGACGTTTTCTTACCATAGCGAAACCGGAGAGCAGGGCTGATGTTTTACTGGACGCCTTGAGCTTCGCGCGGCTCAGCTGCAATTTTCTCCAGGACAAATAGCCCGGTGTGTGAAGGCCATCCCCCGCTTGCGACATCGTCGACTGTGACGAACAAAACGAAGGCAGAGATAACAAATTAGCTCAAACTGGATGGAAGGGCGCGCAATCGTAGGAAGAGATATATGATCGCGTTCTCATTGTCTCACAGAGAGGCGGGGAGGAAGGGATACTATAAAGCGCCTGCAACATTCGACCTTGCGATTTCACGGGGGATAAACTCTTCGTTATAAGCTTCGGAAGCTTAAGCGCGAGTAAAAAAGAGAGGCACGTACCAGAAATCGATGGCAACGTCGGTGCCAATGGGAGAACTTGCCAAAAGTCCCGCAGTAGTAGGACAAAAAACCAATGGATGCTGAACGAAACAAATAATAAGGAAAATTAAATTAATGAAAAATGTAGAAACGAAAACGGTGGCTGATACGTTACGGCGAGATCTGACTGCGTCTTGCAGAAGGTCTGGCGAGCATGAGGACGAAGAAACAGTGCGCGCACGCACGCACGCACGCACGCACACACACACATACATACACACACACGCGCGCGCGCGCGCACACACACACACACACACACACACACACACACACACACATACATACATTTACATGCACACATATTATACATAGAAACATTGCGTGCGAGAGAGAGAGCATTTGCTGATGCATGCATTAACGAGAAACTTTACGTGACTCAATGTTTCACATATTCTTCGGGAAGATGTTACTCAATTTAATTTACAATCGCCGATCTTCTGATTGAGATTTCCGGTTGGGCGTAAATGTTAGCGAGACGTTAAATAGAAGATAATGAAAAAGTATGATCCGGATGCAAAATGCGCGAAAAAAATATACATTAAAAATAATGTGTATGAACGATATACATTGTAAAATTGCGACATTTACAAGCACATCTTGTGCAAAATGAGTGCTTTCGAAATATTTTTGAAATATTCTTTCAGCGTATGATCTTTACTTTCATGTTTCCAAATTTAACGATTGAACGTAATATTAATAAATATGATATCAAGAAATACTAGCTTATGATGTATGATTAAATAATATTGTTGTTTTTTTTACCTACGTCAAAATCATCATTGCATCTTGATATGTCTTGAGAAATGACTGACAAGCGAAAAAGAAACACGTTGTCACACGATACTATCTTTTGTTTGTTTAAAGCTAAGAAAGATATATGTATTCAATGTCAATCTGTTTAGTTCAACAACTCGATGTACACAGGCAAACAATTCCAAACATTTGCACTTACTCGCGAGTTGCACGCCAGACAACACGTATGTATACAATTAGAACTCTTTAAACTAAGAAAGACCTCTTTCTACCTCAAAAAAGGCAGTTTTTAAGATATTTTATGTCTCGATTTTGGATTTTGTGTTGTTGAAGATTGCTTCGACTTGTATATGTACATGTATATCACATTAATCAGATTATTCACATTTCTTCCGTCAATTTTTTTTTTCATGAACAATAAACAAGTAATTATAATAAACATGTGATCAGCACATGGCAAAGCACACATTACGTATAAGTAAAAAAAAGAGGATGCATACATAATGAAAACGTCGCATATCTTGTATCATTATTTGCAGATACGTATGTTTATTTAATTTTATACTATTAATCGCAATAAGCTCATGATAATCGAACATGCAGCTCCCGAAGAAATAAATGCACATAAATTTTCTTGCCATAACAACGATTAATTAACTATCATTATTTGAAATCTACATCATACAATTGAATATACCAACATATTAGTAATATCAGAAATATATTTCATTCGATGAAAACAGTTTGCTATAAATTGCAAATACAAAGGCAATTCAGTCTTCGCAGCGTGCAAAGAAAAAAAAAGGGGGAAGTACAATATTACGACGATATCGTTACGAACGACATCCGGATAATTATCAGTACGTAACACACATGCAAAGTGAAGAATTGAAGAATATGCGACTAATTGCGCGTTCAAAGTCAGATATAACAACGGTGTTCGAAAAAATAGCATATAATCCGTAATAGCGTTTTTCATTGGCAGAACTAGTGCGCACTTAGTGCACTTTAAGGCTGTACATAAAGAGGTACATTTAAAAATAGAAACGGAAATATTAAACCGCGAAATATTCAATACATTTTATTGTGCTATTTGATAAAGTACACATTGAATATTTTATCAATTAAGTCTCATTTTTACATTTAGATTAGAATAGTTACAATAGGTACAAGTTGATGGCGCACTAGTTTTGCCAATGAAAAACGCTAAGTGAAAAGAATCTTTAAAAAATCACGCATTTGTCATCCGTGAATGAGATTAGAGAATCCCAGTGAAGCTGATCGTATTGATATTCAATCGATCAATCACATGATCCGAATTTGAAATATTATTTTAAAGAAATCTAAAATAATTTCGCTGGTAATTGTATACCAATGTCACCAATACTTCTGTTTTTATAAAACATTGTAAGCTTTAATATAACACAACATTGTAAGCTTTAATTATATTGGTATGTATATCGAACGTTGAATGTTGTGAAAAAAAATTTTGGCATTTGTAATTATAATTACTTGTTACTACAATTATGATTATTATTGTTATAATATTAATAATAATAATTATATATTATATTTATATATTATAATTATATATTATATTATATTATTATAATTATATATTATATATTGTTGTTTCAAAAAAATATTTAATTAAGTAATTGCAATTATTTTATGGTAATAATAACTATATCCAAATAATATGCATGTTGCCTACGATATCTAAAAGATATGTTAAAATTAGATATCTTAACAAGATATATTAGATATCTTAACAAGATATGTTAGATATCTTATGCAACATAAATGTTATCTGGATAATTATAGTCATTTTTAGGTCAACAAAATACATTGTTAATACATATTGAATGAGAACTATACATATAGTTATTATTGCTAACATTATAGCAATAATAATCGTATTATGTAAGATACAATTATAATTAAGTTACAATTCTCCTCTCAGTGAAAATTAATCAGTAATATACCGACATTAATATTATTACTGACTAATTAATTAATAAATTAATTAAATCCATTATCATATAAAATCGATATTGATTTTACACCGTTTTCCTATTTTAAAGTGGCGTTAAAGATATTATTACGAATAAAACAGATCGAAGAAAACAGATCTATTACGGACTCAATGAAAACAGTTGTATGTGCTAAAATCATGAGAAATCTAATGTATATTGATCCTATTACGATCTTACTATCGAACATTTCGATTTCCCCGTAATGCACCGGAAAATACTTTAATAACAGACTACAATTTTTTAAACATAAAAAATGTGCATTATATGTACATAAATTAGAAAATTGAGCTAATCTTAATTTTTCTCAATTCTTATTTTTTTAATTGCGCAATAATTAGACTTGATAAAAACTTATACGATTTAATAACGTTATTTTACGTAATAATGAAAGATAAAATTATTGAGTATTTTTATGTAAGCAAAATAGGTTGATTAAAAAAAATAACAAACTTAATAATTCTATTAAATCTTAATAATTTCCATCAATACGCGAATATTGTGAGAAACGCATTACATGTTTCAAAGTAGAATTCTCCAGAAATAGAAACGACTGTTGTTTATTACGTAGAGTAAATTGGAGAATTCGATAACAAAAGAGAAGAATTAATAATTATTTAAAACTTAATAATCATTTCATTCACATCTCTTTTATTATCGATTTCTTTAACTTTGTACAATAAACAAATAATTCTAATTTAGGAGAATTTTACTTTTACATAAAATGCGTAATTTCTCAATATCGCATATTGATAGAAATAAATATAAATTTAAATAACAAGTAAAATAATTGTAAATAATTATTTTAAAAAAGTAAATACTTCATATAATCACTATACAGAAATAGAAAATATTTTATTTGAATGTTGTGAACATGAAATAAACATTCACTATTTATATCGTAAATATTTATATCTCATACATATAGATATTATTATATATATATATATATATATATATATATATATATATATATATCATTATATGTATTTGAAACCTAAAACTTTAACACTTGTGCTAAGAAATCATTCTCAATATGAGAGAAATAAAGTTAACATTCCAATCACTTATACTCCTGCAAGTTTCCCGGCAATAATAAAAAAAACATTAATTATCTCAAATCAACCGGAGAATATTGGAACGAGACTAGTAATGACACAATGAAAAGTGAAATAAAATATAGGTAGACAAAGAGACAACAGCATAAAATGAACGGAGGAGGAAAAGACACACACACACACACACACACACACACACACACACACACACACACACACACACGCACGCACGCACGCACGCACGCACGCGCGCGCGCGCACACACACACACACACACACACACACACAGCAGACACACACACAGCAGACACACACATATATATACGATAGGCGCGTATTCGCGGAGTGGATGACAAAGAAAGGATCTCTACCGTGGAGAAGGATTAACTAAGGCAAGTCTACCGACCTGACAATGATCGTGGAACGGTTTGTGAAAGCAGTGGCCGTCAGCGTTGCGCAGGTGTTCGTGCACCACGTGTACGTGGGTCGGCAAGTGCGAAGAGGGGAGCACTGCTCCGCTGCTCTCCGCGCCAAACAATGAATTTCGTCCGGTGCTGGTCGACCATATGGACATCAGGCTTGATCCTTGTGCTGCTCTGTCCGAAGCTGCAATGAAATCAGAATGAATAGAAAGCTTTCCCCATCGCACGATCGCACAAAACGGCAGTGGTGCTGTACCGTTCAAAAAATGAAATACCAAGGATAAATAAAAAAGAAAATAGGATATAAAAAAAAAATCTACGTTTATTCAGATTATGAGATATATCAAGAATATATGCGAGATGTGACATTTCCATTTGAGATGTCCCTTTCTTCCTAACGGATATAGTAATATGATTGTTTCGTTCCTCAAGTATAGTGGCTGATAAAAAAATATCGTTTGAATCTTATTAAACTTCAAGAGAGACAGGAGATTTGTATGCTTTAATTGGCAAATATGAATTTATTTTAGGAATAAATACATAAATACATAATTTTCCGTTTAAATATTATTTATTACGATATTCATAATACAAAAAATTAATTTTAAATATAAAATTTGTAATATAAAATTTGTTAAAAATATTTTGTTTTACAGATTTAATTTAAAAAAGACATTTAAAAAATGTTATTACATAAAATAGTAGCAACATAAATAACAATGATTACGTAAAAATTAAAGTTTTACGTTTCTGCAATTGTTATCATTTTGTAACAACACTTTTTAAAGATCTATTTTAGGTTCCATTTGAAGAGTAAAGTATCTTGAGGAAGATAACTAGGGGACTAACAGACTTCCTCAAGTCTTACAAT
>Ga0157364_1000322_pt1 | contig 29723 bp, 14 predicted proteins | sample AttsexASBM2_FD_111476 | JGI IMG/M metagenome (GOLD analysis project Ga0157364, IMG submission 111476) | Fungus gardens microbial communities from leaf cutter ant in Ribeirão Preto, State of São Paulo, Brazil - Atta sexdens ASBM2 | ecosystem: Host-associated > Fungi > Mycelium > Unclassified ... | reverse complement strand
TTTGTTTTAGGAGGGGGTTTTTTTGTGCCGTGGCCCCTTAAAACTTAGGGTAATTTTTATAAATAAGCACGAAAAGAATGGAAACAAAGACGCTGATAAAAAATGAATAAAAAAAAAAAAAAAAAAAAAAAAATATATATATATATATATATATATATATATATATATATATATATATATATATAATATATCATGGATTGTTAAATAATAAATTTTATTTCTTTCTATGTGATTTTAATGTCAACAGTTAGATATAAAATATATTGACAATAGATACATATTAACTCTCTAAAATTTTTAGAATAAATCTCTGAAGAGTGAAATTTCATTCTTAAAGTTTGAATATTGAGTCACTCTTTTCCTCAAGACTGGCTCAATTTTTCTCATGGATTACGTTCATCTCCCTGACAATACGAGCTTACGTTACAAGTTTAAACACGTTTTAGTGTCGCGAAAAATAGCAAAAGTCACCGACGAACTAGACATCAAGGGAAGCGCTCAATAGTAATACTTCTCACAACTGTAACGCGGCACTTACCGTTGAATTCCGAGAGAATAACTCTTCTTTGGAGACAACTCTTGGCCGGGATTCAGCGGTGATAGCTCGCGATCTTCCTTACGCAGGATATCTGTTTTCTTGCGCGCGCGGCCCGCGAGCTCTCCTTTTAACATATTAAATCCTAACGAATCCTAGTACCAGAAAAAACGAGAGAGATCCTCTCTCGACGACGAGGGCTTGGTCGTCGCGTGTCATATCCTCTATATCTGATCACGTCGCGCTTTCCATATATGTATCCGTTGTATTTCTCTTTCTATCTCTTTCTTGGACCTCCTATTGAGATAATTATTCCGCAAGAGGATCTCTGAACACTGAAAAGAGTCTGGTAATAGCTGCTAAATATTGAGTGAAATAATTCTAAACAAATTATTTGGTTAATATAATGAAAAGTGATTTTACTTTCCTAAATATTTAATAAGTATTACCAAATATAATATAATCAATCATTTCATAATACTTACTCTCTAAAATTATTAGAGTAAACTTCATCCTAAATCTACTTTTAAAGATTGAAAATTAAACTACTCTTTTTCAAGTATCGTTCTATTTTCACTCTTTACAATGAGATTCCACTCCAAAGACTTTAAAGAGTATTAAATATTTAGGAAAATAAAATTACTTTTATTTATATTAATTGAATATTTCGTTTAATATTTGATAGCTATTATTAGACTTTTTTCAGTGAATTATCTCATTTCATGCTCGCTCGGGATTTCGTTTCTCGAAACGGTGCTTTGTCGTGTAAAACTTTACGATACAAATTAATTGTTGCTCTACATTTATCTCCATTGCTGTCGTTACTATCATTATCATTATCGGATGATCAGAAGGGGGGGGATGAGGAATTGGGGCGCACAGGAAAGGTGTTGTGAAGTATTAAGATGATGTTCGGGATTATGTCGAGATGATGGTACAAGCTCTTGCAACTCACTCGTTTTCCATCCGATTGTTCATTATTGATGACGACCAAGCCGCCCAAAGTCGCCAATCTCGGCTTTTCTCTCTTCGATGAGGCGCGCATGAAGAGACGCGCGATAGTCCTCTTCCCTAATCGAAAGCGAAAGAAATGAGGAACACTCATGCTCGTATCGTAATTCGTTCCATTTTTCTCCTATCGCCCTTCTTTCTGTTTATTTTCCTTTTTTTTCCTTCCTTCTTGAACAATTCTCGTATAGCTAACGCAAATACACAAAGTCGAAGAGATATGACGAAACAATATGTCGAATAGCAATTGTAGTAGTGGATAATGAAAATTTTCTAGTATACCATACCTCGAGGAACGCGTAACATTGTACTGTTTATCGTATGTATGCAACAAGCAAAAACAAAATATATGTGTTGATGTGAATGAATGTGTTTTTTTTACTCCCGTAATTACCTCCTCCGCATAAACTTCCATCATCAAACTTGCGACGTATCTATTCGTTTGCTCATTGATAGATATAGAAATTTGTTATCAATAGGGCTATTGACTCGCTGCAAACGAAATTCTTTTTTAAAGTCAAATATGAATATTAATAAAAAAAATATAGAATATTAAATAGTTTAAAAGAGTATTATTTTTAAATGTTCATAAAACGTTTTATTCAAAATTAATACAAATGCATATAATAGAATCTAAATTCTTTATATTTATAGGAGTTTTTTTGATTAAAAATATTTTGAGAACATCAAAATTGTGATTAAATATTTTAAAAGTATTAAAAATATAATCTAATATTTTGTTATAAATAGTATAAAAAAAAAGAGTCTAAGAGGAATTCTCCCTATGTGTTTTGCGAAAATTGTTGATAATATCACGAAATGAAATCTGACAACGAAAGTTTACAGAAACGTAATGTCTACATTCGTTATGTCCTCCTTTATTTGTCACGCTTTTACTACGTCGTCAAATATGACAAATGCGAAAATTAATCGTGATATGTCAATTTCGTCACGTTTCTGTTACTTTCGTCGTAGCTTCATCCTTTCATTTTCTAAGATTAAAACAGTAGCGTGCCCTTCATAGCCAATATTTGCGATCTAAATTTAAAGGCTGTGAAAACGATCGATTTGGGTACACGAGTCGAAATTTTAGATATCTGTTCTCTTTTATACCATTGCTCATTTATACCAATGTAGATAAATTTTAATTATTTTAATTTTACTCTTTATTTTTTTTTTTTTAATTTTTAGAACTACACTGAAAAATGTATTAAATTTTAGTAAATATTTGTTTGAATAGTGCCAGTCGAATATTTATTAAATGTAAACATATATATATATATATTTATTTAGTACAAGAATTTGATTTAACTGTTATATTTTTTTTATTCAGCAAATATTTATTTTTTGCAAATAAATGTTATATTAGTACTATTTAAACAATTTATTACAATTTACTACATTTTTCTTTCAATATAGAAAAAATAAAGAGTTAATCAAATCGAGACACTGATAGAAATGGATATTACATAGATCTCAGCAATTATACTTTTATTTCTGAGAATATGTGAGAATCTGTTTAATATATATATATATATATATATATATATGTGTGTCTTATACAGGATATCCAAAAAGATCGTTTAAGGATAGATTCCCTTGCCTGAGATCATTCTGAACGAAAATGTCGAATATAATAATTTGAATTATAAGCATTTAAAATTAACGAATCGTCTAAAGTTTACGCGTTTTAATGTGGTTGGTATTTACCTATATTTGAGTGCGTGAATTTTAAGATGGTACGATTCGCTAACTTTAAAAGCTTTTAATTTAAAAACTCTATATATATATATATATATAAATTGTTATAATAGCTCGACATTTTGATATTAGGATTTTTGTTTCAAAATGATCTCAAAAATTTATCCTTATTATGGCTTTTACAGGACACCCTGTACAGATATATATATATATATATATATATATATATATATATATATATATATACGTCGAAAAATATATACAGCGACCTTAAATCCGAACATTCTGCCCGGGGTCCGCAGTCGAGGGGAGGGCGACGAGTCCTCCCGAACCATGAAAATCAATGCCAATATTCAGCTGGGTGGGATGAAGGAAGGAGAGCGGAACGAGGAACGTAACGTGGAATATTGATCTGTGCACGTTCCAGACGACTCGGAAGGCTCCATCTCTCCGCGCTGTTGTATATAGCATTGCGCGATGACTCCGCGCGCTTAAAGCGGATGAGGAGTAAATTATTCAACCCGCCCGTGATATATGCGACGAATGGATCGCGCGGGCAAATAAAATCGATTCTTCTCAGATAGAACTATAATTACATGAAACGTGGCTCTCTCTCTCTCTCTCTCTCTCTCTCTCCTCTGAATCGTCTGTGCGAAATTGGATTATTCCAATGGAAACCGGAAATGTAATTTTCTCTCTGCAGACATTGATTAAAAATGAAAAGGAAGGAAAATGGATATTTCCGAAAAACTTTGTACTTGAAGAATCGCAATGGTGATGTGAAAGATAATGATGACAGAAAGATTTCGAATATATTTTAGATAGAGTATTAAAAAAAATTATATATATATATATGTATATATATATATATATGTGTGTGTATATATATATATATATATATATATATATATATATACTGTTCAAGAAACGTGCGATGTATGTGAAAAAATTACACCCATCTAATTTCTAATTTATAAAAAGAAAGGAAAAACTTGTCTCTCTCTCTCTCTCTCTTTTTCTCTTTTTGTTTCTCTTTTTCACGCGAAATTCGCAAAATAGAAGAACGATATTTCTCCTAGCTGCACGCGGTCGGTTCTTCTGGCGTCCGAGTTATCTTTCGCCTTTAAGGGTCAACATTCCCGACCATAACCGTGTGCATGAAGACCGTTATTATGCGATAACTCGTCGTAACAGGGTGACGAAAGCCGCGCACGATAGCGCATCGCGTAAATTACAGTCGCGGTGACTAACGTGAGTTGGCGACGATCACGCCTTTGCGATCGTGAGCCAGATAAAATTACGAGATATCGGAAGCCTCTCGCCACCCCACTCTGCAAACAAGCTGCGTTCCGCGTGCACGTTAATCGCCATGACTTTGAAGATTAGATACTTCGAAATGTGTGCGGTAATTGTTTTCACGTACGTATTGGAATTTAGAGGTCGTGGCAATTGACTCGAATTTTTTATGATCGCAAATATTTTCAAACAATTTCGAAAAGATGAAATATACACATCTATGGATTAAATAAATTATATTTATAAATATTAGGTTGATTTTAGTTCGCTTTCTCGAGAATCTCTGAATCTTTCCGTTTAATCTCAATATTCTCGTCTTGCTAAAATTATATATGCGCTCAATAAAATTATTACTTTTATTATGAATTCAATTTAGCATTTTGTTTCTCAATACTTCTTTAATAAAAATTTACACACACACACACACACACACACACACACACACACACACACACACACACACACACACACACACACACACACACACGTTTACCTAATAATTGACTCATGTAGGCATTATTTGTCTCAATTTAATTGGATTCAATCATTTAAACTTTTGATTTTAAAACTATATGTCTGTTTTATTTTGCATTTTTTACTACCTTTGGAACTACCTTTAGATCTTATAAGCAAAGAATTTTCCATTTCTATATGGTCACAAATAGACATAGAAAATTCTTTATGAATGCGTCGCTCGCAAGATCGAAAGATCCGTAAGGAAATAAAATGTAAAATAAAACAATCATATAAGCTTTTAAAAATCGAAAAGTTGAAGTGAGTGAATTGAATTAAATTGAAATTCTCAAGAGAACGAGCTAAAAAAACAAATTAAAAATTTATAAGTATAACTTATTCAATTCATAAATATGTATATTTCATCATTTCGAAATTATTCTTCAGGACTTTTATGACCAATAATTCAATCAAAATCATATTTCTGAGCGAATGAATTTCTCCCCTCACGGTCGGTGACCGTTCGTGGAATGCGAAAAGGCGCGAATGTTTGGTTGACACGGCGCGGTTGAACGTCGATCCATCGTCTTTAAAGGACGTCGTATATTACGTACCTTTGACGTACTGTTATTGATCACGCGCGCGGGGAAGCGTTAAAGCGGCCGAGAGCTTCTCGGGAGTCTAACGCGTATATATCGGAGAGAGAATCGTTGACGTCATCCGACGTCCGACCGCATCCATCGGCCTTTTGCTAAATTAGTGTCCTCGCCGAGCGGCCGAGCGCCAGTCGAGACGCATCTTGCTTTGTTGTGGCGCACGTCCCGCGTGACATTTCCTTTGAAAAAATGCCAGCGCGATTTTCCCCGTGGACGCGTGGACGCCCCGAGGGAGGTCCGGAGGGCGCATTTCGCGCGATGACGCATAGGGTCGAGAGTATCGATGAGACGCGAGGAACGATCATCCGTGTGTAACGCACGTGTTTCACGCGAGAGTTAGTCGCGCAGCAAAAAGCGCCGGCGTGTTATTCACAGGTCAAACGCTACGAGCGAGCAGGGTCGGTCGGAATTATCCTTGCGTCGAGCGTTCCCTTTTTTTTTTCCTTTTTATGGATTCTTCGCGAAATTTACTATTTACAATATCAGAATAATTTTCAAGTGTGAGACAAATCGAGAGACAACAATCGGCGTCGGGTGAGATAAGTTCCGAGTAATCTAACAGCCGGTAGCGACGAAAGTGCTCGCGGTTGACTTCAACACGCAAATTTGGAATCTCCCCTTTAAGGATCGATACTGTTGTCTATAGAAACGACGATTGCACCCGGCCGGGGTAGCGGAAGGTTCGACGACGTAGCTGAACGTAGCGCGGGAACTGCTTGATTTCCAATTGTAGTTGGGAAAGAGCTGGAACGAACGGGAAGGCGACCACCCCCGTATCAAAGAAAGAACGAAAGAGAGTCAGAGTGAAAGAGAGAGAGGGGAAAAGGGGAAGAAAAGAGAGAGAAAGAGAGAAAGGGAGAGAGAGAGAGATTCTGAGCTTTATTATCGTCGGTCCTTGAACCCGCCTTTATGGCTCGAACATAACGCCAACGTTCTTTCGTTCTCTCGTTTTCCTTAGCCTACACGTTTTCAATTGACATCGTTAAGGAAACAGTTATTTTCGTGTTTAGCTTGTACTTTAATTCGTGTTATCTTGTGTCTTTATATTTATTTGAATAAAATTACCTCCCTATAATTTTCAAACTATATATAGATAGAAGTGCAAGTCTCAGATGTAGATATATATATCAGTTATTTAATAACTTTTTAATATTCTGGATTATTATAAACATAAAAAAAGATATACTTCAGATATACTTCAAAGCTTTAATATCGAGTTTTTGTAGATAAATATTTATCTATTAAAAATAAAAAAATACAATCCGACTTCTATAATAATAAAAGCTCGTTGTTAAAGCATATCAGAATTTTTTCAGATTTTTATATAATTCGGATCATTAAAAAAATTATTGTTTCTCGAAGATTCCTATTGCTGACGGAAGAATTAAAATTCTATGTTGTTCTAATCTTGCGAGCGGAGGATTAACGTTATTTATATCATAGCATATTTATATATTTATTTATATATTTATAATAATAATTGAATATAGGAATGTCATACATACACATGTATATATTTTTTAAAAAGTTAACGTTTCATCTTTGTTATCGTGTTAAGAATAATCATCCATAGTTACATGTACAGTGCGTGATTCACGTTTTTTTTTAAATCATTCTTATCATCCTTATTTATCTATTATAATTGCGATTGAACTCTACACACTTGCGAAATCCAAGGATGTTCTTATTGCTACTTGCCAATGGATGCATATTTTAAAGCGTACGCTGGACGACAGTGTTAAGTCGCTGTACATGCGGATATTTAGTTGTTAATGTTTCATTGTACGACATGCGACACATTATTATAGCATGAGAAAGAACAGCCGCATTATTTTTTCACACTCTCGCTAACGCGACACGTGGTCGTAACTGGGTGATAACTCCAATTATTTACATCTCTTACGGAAACTTTCTTAATAATTGCAAAAGTTATCAAACCTTGTTTCGGTTTATTACATTTAAATAATTAATACGATAGATACTTAGTAATTATCACATATATCGATATTTTCCTGAAGACATTGCATTGACAATTGTTTTTCATTTTGTCACTCTTCTACGATACAAATTTTTTTAATCGCGTAAATATTTATATTAAACTTTCTGTAAAAGTTATCAAGCTCACCTTCGGTTTGCTACATTTAAATAATTAATATAATAGATATCTAATAATTATCACACGTGTCCACATTTTCCTGTAAACGTTGACGATTGTTCTTTACTTTATCATTCTTCTACAAACTTTAGTCGCGTAATATTAAATATTAAATTTTCTATAAAAGTTATCAAGCTTATTATTTTCAGTTTGCTGCATTTAATACAATAATTAATACTATACGTATTTAGTAATTATCACACGTATTCACATTTTTTTGAAGACATTGCGTTGATAATTTGTTTTTTATCTTTTATCATTCTTCTACGATGCAAAGTTTATTCGTGTAAATATTAGTAATAATAATAATAATAATAATAATAATAATAATAATAATATGATGATGATGATGATGATGATGATGATGATGATGATGATGATGATGACATAGAGAAAAAAAAATATTATTCTAGACGAATATTTCTTTTTTATTACAGGGAAAATTCGAGTTCCCCAGAAACGTGCAACGACGAAGTCTGTTCGACAACGTCTCCAGGGGAGATGACTTCCATTCGCACGTGTTATTGCAAACACGAGGAGAATGTAACGCGCAGGAAAGATAATGATATCAGAATACACAATGCGAATCCTGTAACTATTGTATCTAAAAAATCGATAGTCACGAATGCAACTTGTGGAAGTGGCAGAGAGTCTTGTAAACGTGCGAGTCACGTTATTAATGAAAGAACTGTATTGAACATTCACATTTTATTTATTCAACGTTTAGTCATTCTATATGCGTTTTACGATAAAATTTTCTATTACAGTTTGATACGCACCGATCGGTAGAAGTGCAGCCTTCCAATTCCATCTTGAGTCCCGAAACATCCACCGCTCTTGAAAATGCCGAAAAGATTGTTAACAATGCAAAGATACAACTCATGGAAGTCTGCGCAACGTCGAGTTTCGATTTCGCACGACAGCACAGAAATATGTGAGTAGAAAGGAAAACCTAATTTTTAAAATCCCTTTTTACAGAACATTCCATCTTATTTTGTTTAGAATTTTACAATCGAGTTTCTTCTTCTGCAATTGCTATTTTTCTTATCATACAATTTATTATAAATATTTATATCGCCATTATCTGAAAACATCGATTTTAAAAGTTACGTTAATTTTAATTTAAATTATATGTATACGAAAAAATAATTTTCTCAAGTATCTAAAAATTTAGATAAGTACAGATCTTAAAATAATTTGACTGGATCATCAAAATAATTATGAAGGACTCAAACTAATTGCTAGAATGTTTAAAACTTTTTGCTCATTATGCTCGAGTTTCCTTCATAATTATTTTGATAGTCCAATCAAATTATTTTCAGACCTGTACTTGTCTAAATTTTTAGATATTTGAGAAAATCATTCTTTATATATATAATTTAAATTAACGATTTAAATTAAATTGAAATTAACGAGTATCTTTTGAAATCAATGTTTTCAGATAATGGCGATATAAATATTTAATAAATATTTAATAAATTGATAATAATCATTTTCTGATCTGTACTTACCTATTAAAATTTTTAAGTACTTCAGTAAAATCATTCTTTTCGTATACATACATATATACACACATATATTGTCCACAATATTCAAATCGTATTTCGTTTAAATTTACCGATCGATTGATATTATAGAATGAAATCCTTATTATATGATTTACAATACTTAAAAATTAATTTTTTATTTTAATTAATAATTTATGTCATTTAGTGTTTATGTAATTTATTACAAAATATTGTATATCATTTGTGTAATTTATATTATGTGCCTTTAGGTATTTGGATGAGCCCCCGTTGGATGACGAGATGGAAGAGCGGTTGTACGTTCGCGAGCTGGTAGCCTCCAAGTTTCAGGATGCATGCTCTTCAAAATTATCGGAGGCGAACGACAAGAGCGCACGTTCGGAGAAACGTGATTTTCCTCGTGTCACCGTTCGCAGGGTTGATTTGTCGGCGCCAAAATTTCGAATGTCGCGTCGACGACGTGCCGACTGGTCATCTCTTGGATACGGAAGCGACAATCGGTCTCATGGACGTGCGTCGCCTACCCGAGTATTGTCGAAGAATTCGATCAATAACGTCGAGACCACAGCACGCGACGATCGTGCTCGCGATCGTCGGCGAATGTTGTCGGCACGAGGAAACGAGTGTGAAATTCAAATAGGACCATCGGTGCACATTGTTGACCGAGAATTGGTCAAACAGGATCTGGAGGACGTGCACATTTCGCCAGAGCCGTATCCGGCGCAAAGTCGCGCGAATACGGCTACTTATATCCTATGCCATGATGTTATTCAAACAGTAAAAAACATTTTGCATTTTGTATTAGAAATAATCTACTCAGTCCTTGTTAAACTTTTTTGTTGAATTTTTACATAAATTTATTGAAACATATTAATTTAATATATCAGAATATTAATTTTAATAAAGAAATATTTAATTGCTTATAAATTGTGATACTTTCTAACATATGCATCTTATGTTCAGTCAAATACTTTTGACCAATCTTGAAAAATCAAATACTTTTATCTTAAACATAGTATTTTTATATAATTATATTTCAATATTTCAATATTTCAAATCAAACGATTAAAAATATTTTATATTTCAAATACTGAAATTGACAATCAATTTTGTTACTTGAGTTGCAAAATAAAAATATTTTTAATTTTTCGATTTAAAAAATATAAAATATATAAAATACAATTATATTACAAATGTGTAAAATGAAAGTATTTGAAATACACGCCCAGTTCTGCTTGTTAAATTAATAGTAAAGTTTGAGACATGTGAAATATGTTAAATTTAAATTTTACAAATTTATAACAAATTTTTTAACTGTGCAGAATGCAGATAATAGAATGAACGACCCGGAAGTATCAGAGACGAGAACACGCCGTATGAGATTGAACACGTTACGAGGGAAATCGATTGAGAAATCGATTACCGAAGCTGCAATCGAAACAATACCGGTAACTACTGTAAGCAAGTTGGAAAAAGAGTTTGAAGATGCCAAGAATTCTAATGCTGGACAAGACGAAATCGAACGACTTCAATCCCTGAAAGTCCGAAATCTTAGACAAGAGAAGAAGGATTCTGATTCGCAGGATGTCGAAAGAACATCTGAATGTTTAAGAAACACGACGAGTCAAGGAGCGACTAAGTTCGCAGTGATTGAAACTCCACAGATTGATAGGAATCAAAAATTGCACAAAGCGAGAAACGAGAATCACGAGGGAATTTTTTTATCCTCCGCCGGTGATACGCAAATCCGTTACGCAGAGGATGATGGAATATTCTGTAAGAGAAGTGCTGACCATCAGCGAAACGTCGAAAACATTGTAGATAAGATCCAGGTGGAGGAAAACCGAAGTGATCGATCAAACTCGTCATCTGACGACGACATTTCAAGGACAGTGGGTTTTTCTCGACAGCGCGAAAATATCGCTTCGCATTGTCGACAGGCAGAAAGTTCGAGACCTCATCGGACAATTGATAGACATTTTTCGCACACATTCAATAGTCATAACGGACAAGATGAACTGAACACTAATGAAGATGTACAACGTCGATCTTTTACTTCAGATACGGATGTTTTCCGAGAAACAATTTTTGCGGAGAATAATTTGGATGATATCGATTTGTATCGACCGTGTTTTGATGACTTGGATTCAATCCTGCATTCCAATGACAAGAAAATCGAACATGTCACTCGAGTGACCAGAAATCTTTCGGAATTACTATCAGACTTTAAATTCGCAATATACAAGCTGAAGGATGAAGACGAGCTAGTGTCTCAAGACATGAAATTTTCACGGAACTCGCTAAATGATAAAGATAACGAATATCCGTTGAACGAGACGTCGAACAAGGCAGCTCGATCATCACTTTTGGAAACTGAACTAAAAAACGAGGATTTGACCATCTCAAAAGTACATCAAACCGACGATTTGCAGGCAGCAAACACGGCGGGGACGAAATCGTTGGCTTTCACGAAGGAAGATGGTTCTCGCAGTAATTACTCGAAGAACTCCGTCGAATCTAGCGTGTTTCCTGCATCGGATGCGAATGACAGCCCCAGGACATCTCGCGACAGCGATAGAACTCAACGGTCGGCGACCAAAGCGTATTTATCGGAATCGTCGATGGACAGATCGGATGCCACGACATTTTCCAACTTGGTTCCAACGTTATCCAGCACACACACGGAGGCTCCGTGTCATCAGAAGAAGGAAATCGTCCGGGATAATCGTGATAAAGTCACGTCTGCGAGGAAATTCTCGGAGCACAAGATCCGTCGTTCTAGAAAGGAATATACCGATGACAGAATTTTCACGCAGTTTTTCCGGAAGGACATGTCCCAAGCGGTAGACCGGTTTCTTGCTTACATCCTGCAGGATGAAAAACGGAGTATCGAAGGAAAGATTGTGAGCGCCTTAAAGGAGTCGGCGATAACACCTGCAACGATTCAGAAGCTTCTGGATCATTTGCGCGAAGCTGAATCGATCCGCGACGCGCGTCAGTCGGAAATCTTGGACATTCTGAGAAATATCCTGATTAACGTGAAAAGTCAGTCCGATCAAGGAAACGCGAACGACAGGAAATTATTCTTTCAAAACGTTTCCGATTCCTTAGCTCGTAGCAACGCTCCGTCGAATGCAATCGACGAGTCGCGAGAACAAAGCGTGCAACAGACGCCAGTAAAAATTGATGAGAGCGAAGTCGAGCAAAATTTTGCCAAAAAATCCTATGAACTTAAAGGTCTCGGCAGGCACTTCTCCGACTTATCTGAATGTCGCGAGACGAGAGAGAGCGTTCGCTCTACGGCTCGTTGCGAGTCTACGCAACATTTTGCGAATAGCAAAAAGGACATAAATCAGACAGAAAACGCGGATGTGGTGAGAACTGTTTTGATTGATGTTAAAAATCAAACGGACAAAGATGTCAATGAGAAGGAGGAGGCATTTTCTCAGAACGTCACTGGTTCTTTGATTCGGACGAACGCTACGTCGAATGCAAATGAGGAGACAATTTTGCGAACAGAAAATAATACGAATATTGGACAAGTTACTGGGAAATCTAACGATTCAAAAAATCCTAATAAATATTTCTCTCCCGCAATTCCGGAATTGGGAGAAAGTGTTCATTCTGCAGTTCATTTCGAGACTAAAAATTCGAAGAATAACAGCAAGAATAACAAGAATAATAACAGCAATGAAAACTCGTATTCGGAAGCCGAGTCGTTAAAACAAATCTCCGACATCCGTAGCGACGATGATGAAAATCCCGAGGAAAATTCCGAGCATTTGTCTACGAAGATTACATCTGCAAGATCGAAAGGGGGAAGCGAAATAGAAACTGTCGATTTAGTTATCGGAATCTCGGTATCTAAAAATAAAGATGATATAATTATCGAAAAGCTTGAAGACGATAAATCAAAGGAAGTTGTGCAGATTGATAAAAATCAACGTACAAATGAAATTGTCACGCAAGCCGATCAAGTGATTGAAGCGTGTTCAAATATCCTAGAAGAAGCTATAAAAGAAATTACAAACGGACAGCAAGACAGTACGGCCACGCCGGCAGGCAAAAAAGTATTGTTCACATTTGCAGAAGTTTCCGAAACAAAAAACGGGCGAGTTTGTTCGGATGTAAGCCCTGCCAAATCGAAGTTTATTGATGAAGATGTGGCGAAAGGAGACATTGGTTTACATTTGTCGGCAAAGGAAAATACTGGATCTTTACATGAAGCGAAAATTGATCCTCAAGAAATAGTTAAACAAAAGAACCCTACGAATTACTCAGCCGAATTTTCACGAGACTGTGCTTTGCCAAAAAATAGCGAGTCATCTTCGCGGAAAGTCGCGTCTCGTAACAAGCAAATTTCCTTTGCTGGAAAAGATAATTCAACAAGAGATATGAGAAACGAGGAAGCTTGCAAATTGATGACGTTTGCAGTGGTTGAAAACCGCAGAGACGGAAATGAGATCTCAAAGTCTCAGAAAACCATGATAAGCGATAACGAGCGACAGTCAATTGATTTGACAAGCATATCACGAAAATATAAGATAGATGTCTTATCTAGCTCTAATTCTAGTGTCAGCAGTACGTTACTGGACCACGACGACAGGTGAATCTAAGGATACGTTATTGTTAATCTTCCTGAGCTGGAAATTTTGATTATTCTCAATAAATTATATTTATTGTTATATAGTTTTCATTCTTTTTTATACAAGTTAGGCCAGTTTGATTTATTGAAATTTATTAACGAAATTCCTTTAATTAACATAAATTAAATGGGATTTAGATATTAAAAAAATTGATTGTGAATTAATTTGAAATATAAAGATATATAATAAACTTTGATGAAATATAAACGATTCATATTTTAGTGGAATTATTTAATCTTTTCATTGTATATTTGATTCGCAGATCGACTAATGGCGCGTTGAGTGTAGACGCGAGAAGAGTAAGTGAGAAATTTTTAATTATTCTGGAATAAAAAAGAGATAAAAACGTGCAAAATATACAATAAGAAATTTTTGTAATAACACATTGAAAGAAATGATTAGCTGCTGTAATCAATTAAAAATGCTACGCCATACTCAATTTTTTCTTTCAGTGTATTAAATCGAAATAGATATAAAAGAAATAGATACAATGAAACTTCTGGCATTCTTTCCCTTTCTCCTTTTTCATTATGATAATGTCATAAATTATTTATGTTAATGTAAACGACATATAAATTAACATAATATTGCGACCAAATATTATCGCATTAACCGAATTATTTTACGAAACAATATAATGACATAATTCTGTTGTAATTGAATTTTATTATGCAATAAAATCCAATGTTTGATAATAATTTACATTTCGTAATAAGAAAGAATTCTTGATTAGAAAATATTATATCGGCAAATTAACTTGATTCTCGGTTTCAGGTCGGAACTACTCCTGAGACGTCTCATTCTGAGGGAGAACTGTACATGCCGAGCTCGTGCTCGTATTCCCTCGGCGAGGTGCGCATCTTGAGGAGGAAACACGATTTGATCGAGGATAATACAATGGATCGTGATAGTAGTGTGACGGTTCTCGTCACCAGGAGTATACTAACATCTTTGAACGATTCCACGATGGTGAGTGTATCAAAAAGACACAAGGAGAAAGTTGTTAATACGGACTTTACACAATCAATAATACTATCAACATGAATAAATACTACTAATATTATTGATCGTGTCTGGTTAATATTGATTGATTGATGTAGAACACTGCTGGTTCTTCATTTTTAAGTATTACAGCGATGATGTTTGAGAATCAAGAAATCTGGAACTGTCAATAATATCATTTCTTTATTTCAAAAGTGATTTAACTCAAAGATGTGATTTTGGAGTTATTACCATGAATAAGTTAGGTAAAGATTGCGCTATCAATTGTCAAGAATAAACTAATTTAATTTAAGTCCATCCGCCAAATAGTACTTGTGTTTTTTTAAGATATTTAAAGAGGTCATAATACTTTCTACAAATGCAACACAGGAGTTATGTCGTTATAAATAAAAAAAAGGGAGATTTTTTTATAGAGAACATTTGGAATTAAGACAGTTTTTATGAATCGGAGTTTGAAGAAGATTTTATTTTGAATTAGTCATTTTAACTGATCAAGGTAAACATAAACTATTCGTGATATTTTGAGTTATATCATTTTTGATGAATTATTCAGAGTTTGTTATAATTTCAAAATCAATTAAATTATCAAAATCGTCACTCAAAAAGGGTAACATGTTTAAGGACTGTGAAATGAAAATTTTGAAAATATTTGATCATGTTTCTAAGAGTATTTTTTTACCAATATTATTATATTATTAGTCAATATATAATTGTTTGTTATGTTTCCACTTTTTTGAAAAATTTCCCAACAAATACCAAGCTGAAATATTATCAATAATATCGATCATGTAAGGTAAAAATATTGATGCGTACTATCAGTGTTACTGATTCAATAATAATAAACTAAACAGTATTATTGATTGTGTACAGGACTATATAATGTTCTATAAACTCTCATTTCTCTTGCAGTCTCTCCTGGGAAGCTCCGAACGTATTTAGAACGTCACACAGATTCTCTGGCGCGATACGTGATACTTATCACAGATGACATTCTTTTCAACGATTTTTATTTATGTTGCGATAACGAGCTGTGGTATCGATTGATACAGGACATTTTAAAGATTGCGACTACTGCAACGTTCTTGCAATATTGTTAGAAAATTTTATGTCGCATGACTTGTAATATATATTTCTGTAATATTGTTAAAATTGCTACAATATTGCTATTCTGCGTATAAATATTCTTTCATCATGTGACTTTTATTATCAAAAAGATTTAATTGAAGTTACATATGGAAGTAGACATATTTTAATTCTTCGTCAGTAGTTGAACCTTAAAAATATAGTCAATTTTTAATAATTATAAAAATTCTGAATAAATATAAACAAATATAAATCACATTAAAAAATAAGTAAAATATAATCCAAAATTTCTACGATATTAAAAATTTTTAGTTAAAGCTTTCATAAGTCTGTAAAAATTTTTTCAGAGTTTTACATAATCCGGAACAATATAAAAATCTGCCCTGAAGTTTGAAGACCCAGATTGCAGACGAAGAGTAAAAATTTCGTATTTCGACGGAGGGTTAATTATAAAAATAAATAGAGAAAAAAACAGTATACAATTGTAATTTTTAAAGTTACTAGAAAATTTTTTTTTTAAAGTTATTAATAAGAAGTGTAACAGTCATATTAAATATTATATATATATATATATAAAATATTAAAAAAATGTATTTGCAGATAAAATCAAATGTTATCTGTATTAATCGGATTAACCCTGCATTTATCGCACTTTACACTTAAATTTTTCATGATAACATCGTAGAAAAATTGCAGCGTTCTCGTAACGATCACGTAAGTTTCGCAGCGCAGGAAAGCCAACGTACTTGAACGATCTAGAGAACATTCGAGTAACAAGTGAATCCTTCTACATTTCTCAAATATCGTCGCGGTCGTAAAACCGGTGATACTGGCTACACTCGAAAGTCGAAAACCGATCGGAATAGCGCGTGTTTATTTGGCGATCACGCACGTCCGATAAGAGGTACACTTCCGGCGGCATGTGCAGCGTGTGCTGTGCAGTGTGCGAAAAGTAAACAATAGGATTGGCGACGCCGACGACGAGCGACGTGCGACGAGCAGAGGAGACGATCGAGCAATCAAAAGGAGATTTCGATTCTTCGGCGAAGAAGTGTTTTCTCGACGACGGCTATCAAGGGATAATCATCGAAATACGACGAATCTCAACGGAGATAGAACCTAACCTCGTTTTACCGCCACGCTGCCCAAGTATGAGCCAGACCTCGCGGAGAATCGTTGGAACGGTGCCGTGAGGATGAAAGCTGCCGACCGTCTCATTCCAGGGACGTACAAACACGAGGGACGAGTGCTGTCGATCGAACGCCGATCCGCACGTGATCGGTGATCGGTGTCAGCGCGGCATGGCCAGCACGAGCGAGGAAGGAAGAATGTACGACAAGTGTGTCATCGGTTACTGGGTGCCCGAGAGAAAACGGCAGAAATTCAATTGGGCCGATTTCGAGAACATATGCGAGTCAGAAGGATTTCGGTTGAAAATGGTGAGCGAATACCCGCCTTTGACATGCGATATTGATGGGCAGAAACATTTCTAGAAAATGTTTGAGACGCGAGGCATTTCCTGTACTTTGAAAAATGTTATAAAAAATAAGTGATGATAATACGTTAGTTTTTATATGTAAAAGTAATTTTCTTTAATTATAATAAGTTAGTAATCAAGCTCATGTACAACAAATATGAAAGTTTTAAATAAGGTCAAGGAAACAAGCAATCAAAATTTAAAAAAAATTAAATGTTAATTTATTATAATATTATTCTTGGATCATAAAAATTGTAGATCATAAAAAATTGTATGTATTGACATTAAAAAGATTCTAATACGTTTCGACAATACATATGTTTTCTTTAGCTCAGATTATTAAGTAACAATGCAGTAATTATCACTGATATACAGCAATTAAAGTAATTTTCTTTAATTTACAAAAAAAAGGATGTATATATATATATATTTTTCCTGTTTTTTCAGCTTCTTATGTAGCTCATCTTTTTTCTTTTTCTATCTATGTAGAGAAAAAAAAAGAAAAAATGAATGATGCAAGAAGTTCAGCTAAAAAGAATTTTTATCTTTTTTATTGTGATTGTAAGGTGCAATAATTTTTTTTCTAGAAAAACATTTAATTTTAGCACAGATGGAATAAAATTATGTGGCACACACAGTCTCAACGTTTCTTATTCTCATTTTTAAGTAGTGCAGCATAGCAAACTACTTCATAATTTCACAATGTTTGTCTGTCTATTTACAAAGTTTATCAGAAGCAGCTTAATTTTTTCAAATTTTGTTTTTCGCAATAGATACCCAAGGATCTTTGCTCCATCATAACAAAGTATAAAGTCAAATAAGAGGGTCAAAGGTCAATTAGATTTTCAATAACATGACAAAATCAAACGGCTTAACTTTTTCAAATTTTTGTTATTCGCTGCATTTTATTGCAATGATTTATTATTTACAAATGTACATATATGTGACGTATAGATGTATATGTATCCACAGTATTTTTAATTCGGATCCGTGAGTTTGTTAGGTCAAAATGATCTGCGGATCACTCATCTATGTAAGATTTTTAATATATATGTCAGGTTTCTCCTATTCCATTTTTATCAGCATTATTTTTGCAAATGCAATATTTGTAATATTTTTAAATTTTCAATCTGTATTTCAGATCGATGTGAATTTAAGTTTCGAGACTCAGGGACCATTACATGTTTTCTTACACAAGCTGACAGATATGCAATCACACGCAGAGAGTGGTGATAAAAATGTATGAAGACGTTTAAAAGAATATTTATTCTGCTTGGATTGTCAATGAATCTATAATGTATCTTTTATAGGCTGAAGATATTGTTTCGCGACTTCAGGAGTACATTGCCAAACATCCAGATCTGATCATTATCGATCCTCTGGATAATATTAGGAATTTAAGCAATCGATGTAAATCTTACGAATTTATACAAGAAGGCATTCGGTTTAAAGGTATGTATTTATAAATATATTATGTATTTATAAATATAACTTCAAAAGAACTGAATTATTATATGTTTGACATTGCTTTATTTTTTTCAGATGTATTTACTCCTAACTTTGTAGAAATCAAGAGCAGAAATATCCATGAAATAGCATCAACATTAAAAAAGCGTGGTATTAAATATCCATTTGTTTGCAAGCCACTTCTTGCATATGGCTCAAGCGACGCGCACAAGGTAGGCATGAGATGTGAAAATGTCTGAAGCAAGAAAATCACGAGTTTGATATAAAAATTATTTTTTACTCTTTAATTTCAGATGATGATTATCTTTAATGAAAGGGACTTGAAAGACTGTCAACTACCTTGTGTCGCTCAGGATTTCATTAATCATAACGCTATTTTATATAAATTATTTGTTGTAGGCGATCGTTTTCACGTGGTCGAACGTCCTAGCTTTAAAAATTTTTATGAAGAAGACTGTAATTCGTTGAATACAATATTCTTCAACTCGCACGATATATCGAAAAGCTGTAGTAGATCTAAATGGTCTATATTGTCCGAAGAAGACATTCCTTTAACTGTGAAACCAAATTACCAAATATTTGAAACAATCGTTAAGAATATTCGAGAGATATTTGGTCTTATTCTAGTTGGAATAGATGTTGTAATTGAAAATCATACTGGGAAGTATGCCATAATAGATGTTAATGTGTTTCCTGGATATGACGGCTACCCGAATTTTTTTGAACATTTAATAGATAGTATCAAAAAGTTGTTGGTAGAGCGAGAAAGTTTTAGGCAAATCTCCAAGGGTTGTACATTGAAAAAGTGTCAGAGCGATGATCTAGACTCTGGCTTCGAGAGTGACGAGAAGAAGAAATATTCTACAAAATGAATATGTAACATGTGATGGATAATGTTAATTTTAGGATAAGCTATATTAGTATTAATCGCGGCGGTAGTATCGGCATCATTTTGTATTTGTCTATACATTTTTCTAACAAAATTCGGCTCTCTTACAACTTCATACGGTTTAATTCTGCCAGCTATAATAATTTTTTGATATTAAGTTTTGTATTGCGATTTTTAAATCACGCTTGACGCATCGCTTATTTCATAGACAATATGAGAATTTGAATTATTCGCGAATTTGAGTCCTATATTTTGTAACAAATTCCACAGTACAACATGACTACGACTGCCAGAGAAGATATTTTGTACATTTTATGTGTATACAATTTTGCATTTCTGCAACGAGATGTTATAAATGCCTGTGAGTTGTTGAAGATATTAGATACATATGTATAATGAGAAGTATACGGCGCGGTATAGAATATACGAATATAGAAACAATTAAAATGATTGCGACTGAGTAAAATACCTCCAATGTTTAAGTGTGATTAAATTAATGGTTATTTTTTAATCGATAAGAGAATAAGAATATGATTGATATATTACATAAGTATCTAAAGATCCAAATACGCCAAATACGGTCAAAGCTAGATATTAGAATAATTGTATCAATTCCTAAATACATTTATTTCAATCAGATTGTGCGTCGCGTATTGTCAGCCGTACAACGTAATCATTTAATGAAATAATAATCTTTACAAATTAATGTTCGATCGTCGATTAATGCTACTAGCATATTTCAAATTCTATAAAGAACTTATTATGCAAAATATTATCTCCAGGAATCTGAGATCTCCCTATTTTCGAATATCTTATTTTTTAATGTTTTTTTTATAAATATATAAATCTTGTTAATAGAAAATATTGTTTATTCTGTCGCAATTATGCTGATTGATTCTATGTAAACATCCCAAACAAATTGATGATAAAGTTATTTAATTTTTAATGTCCATCTTCAATATTTTAATTATTTTTTTAAATATTTATTTTAAATATTAATTTTAGAAAAAGATGTTTCGAATATAAATTTTTATAATTTCAGAAGAGAAACATGGCAATAGATTTTTTTTTATAATATTGTATGAAATTTTTTTCTCGCTCGTCATATTTTCAATTTTTTAGAACTTGTATCTGAAACAGTTTCAGAAAATGATTTTTCTATCCTTTTCTTGTCTTTTCTTGTCTTTTCTTATCTTTTCCAAAATAAGAACTAGTGAAATATTCAAGACGGGCATTTTAGCACAACCTGTATGTATTTATATAAGTTTGGTGATCCTGTAATATAAACATATTTTATTCGGTTATACTGTATAATATGAATATGATTCAACCAATTACTTATTTATATGTACATATATTTTATATGAATAAATTGTACAGAGAAAAGCACGAAGTTATTGTAAGTTTGGCATGGCCTAACGAAATGATAACATAAAAAAAATAATGATTCGAAGTACATAATAATATTTATATAAAATGATTTAATGCACTAAATGGCACAAATTGAAGAATCCCTAGCTATCTTCACTTTTGTATTTTAAAATACATAAGCATTTATAGTTTAAGAAGAAATTGTTTAGTTTAATTTTGTCTCTCATCAAGAAGTTGTTCGGCTAATATAACTCCTTTATATTTGCATTTCTTAGTGACTTCTTGCATTCACAAAATAATATATAAAAATATGAAGAAAGAAATAGAAAACTTAAGCATAAAAGGTGCAAAGAGTAACGAACTATAATTGCGTTTAAATGGTTATTTAAGTTTAAGAAAAACAGTTTTGCAACTGTTGCAAAATTCTTTAGCGTAATTAGTCTTGCCTTTAGTTTCTCATTCGATCTAAATATATGAATCGACCATATTAAGAAATCTTATGACATTGCAGGCGAAGTTTTTTTTGCTGAAGCAGCCTTGGGCGATACACGCGTGCGCGTGTCGATTTGTTGAAACAGAGACGATCATTGAAAGGAAACGAAAATAACCTCTTGTGTTGTGACTGTTATGAGATCTATAACTCCTCCCGCGGAGGTTATCACAGGATCTAGGATTCAATGCATATTGTTTTCATTCCACCCTTTTCATTCCTGAGTCGGAAAACCAAGGAGGCATAATAATAATAAGAAGAAGAAGGTAACCTCTTCAAAAACAGACGCAGACTTAAAAGGCTACATTCGTAAGAATACGGAAGCCTTGTTTCAAATTCTTAATTTTATTTACATTATTATATTTACATATATTCGGTACAAGATACAGAATTTTTCGCAAAAGTTTGTTGAAGATTATTATTTATTAACAATAATCGCTATCGCGACATGACGTCTTTCATCAAAGAGGAAAACAAGGTTTTTGTCGTGTCAGGAAACGATGTGCCTTCGAATGACACGGCATATTTTATTGCTACGATCAAGAAACATATCGGAGATTCCGGTAAATTGCAAACTACGAGCTTGTCAGATATAAAGAAGGGTGAGTACACCTTTTGTTTGATTTATTGAGGTTTTTGCATTGAAGGATATATTATTTGTAAAAGTCTTTATATATTTCCATACAACACAGTTCTTCGAGAGATGTCCTTAAATTGTTATTCACTGAATGTCGAAAAAGATAAATGATGCTTGTGTCTACTTATATCCATCAAATGAAAAGCACTCATTTTCCTTCCTTTAATAGTTACCTTTAACAATAAGGATAAATTAGAAAATTTGGAGAATAATGTTATAGGTTATAATGAAAAGAGCACTAATTTATTTTGTATGATTTTAGAAAGTCATGATGCATCTACCTTTGATGTAGTTATTGCCATTTTTAAACAACCATGCACGGATGAGAATTTCTTAACAGAAGCATTGAGAATTTTGAAACCTGATGGTTTGCTTGTCATTTATGAACGATTATCAGCAGATAGAAAGTCGGCTACAGAACTTACGTATACTGAAAGAATATCTAGATTAAAATTATCTGGCTTCATAGTAAAAGATACAAAACAAAAGAAATTAGAAACAGATCCAGAGAGCTTACATTTTTTGTTAAAAGTGTATAATGATATAGAAAACGTTTGCAAAATATCTGCGAATAAACCATCATTTGAGGTAAAGTAATTTTTTTTCTTATTTATACATAATAAAGATAATAGAGATTGTATATAGCTTTTTGTGATAATTTAGGTGGGTTCCAGTATTCCTATTTCATTTGCAAAAAAGCAAACTAATGTATGGAAATTGGATGATCCCATAGATGAAGATTTAATAGATGAAGATGAACTTTTAGATGAGTCAGATCTTGTAAAGCCAGATGCAGCATCTTTAAGAGGTGAGATTATTGTAATATTAAAAATAAAATATAATAAAGAGGATTCACAAACTTGTATAAACACATGTAATGCTTTCAGTTTGTGCGACAACGGGTAAAAGGAAAGCATGTAAAGACTGTTCATGCGGACTTGCGGAAGAATTAAGTGGTAAAGTTGCATCGGAATACACTGTTAAATCTTCTTGTGGAAATGTACGTTTTATATTTATATTACTGCTTTTTTTGAAGATCATGGATATGTCATATTTAATGGAACGATTATATAAATTTTAATTATATAAATTTTGATTAAAAATTTTTTATGAATTTGTTTATATATAGTGTTACCTTGGAGATGCATTCAGATGTGCCAGTTGTCCTTATCTTGGAATGCCTGCCTTCAAACCCGGAGAGAAAGTACTTTTACCCGAAACTCAGCTAATTATCGATTCTTAAGTTTGTTAATCATTTCGAAATAACAATTGTAATAAACGCGAATTGTTTTTATTCGTAAATAACTATCCAATTTCTTTGTGATTCTATCTTCTTAATTTTATTTAATAATATAAAAATATCTTTCTCTAGTATACATTTAATGTAGTTAAAATAATAATTCTTTAAATAAAAGAGTGTACTTAAATTTAATCGTATTTTATTCTTTTTTAACAATAAAATGTATGATACATATATATAAGAAAACTATTATTAGCAACAAAAGTAAATTGATTGATCGTTTAAGATTAAATTCGTAAACAAGTTTTAATTATGTTTTATAAAATCGCTACATAAAACACTTTCTATTCAAGTAAATTATTTTAAAGAAAATGTAATCGTTAATAACAGAAATTGCTTATCGGCTTTGTAACGAGCGGTAAATATTATTGTGGAAATTGTGGAGCAAATTAATGCGTTTTGCAAAATTAATTGACATACATTATCTCATATTTCTACATTTTTATTTTAACTATAACAATTTGAGTGAACAATAACAATTTTGTAAGTTATGTTACATTATATCACAGTATAAGTATAGTTTATTATATTAAGGAAGAAGTTGTAAAACATATTTTATCTTCAAGACTACTATTTTTCTATTCAATAATTTATATAAAAATTTGGTCATGTTTCAAGTTGTTTTTCCTTCAGAGATAAAATGTGTGTACAATAGTTTTAAGTGCCACCCTTCATTCGCTGTACAATGAAATTACGTTATTCGAGTAACATGAATGCTATCGTATACTGAATTATTTATATTATTTGCGAGAAATGTTTCTTTTTAAATATAGCAGTATATAAAAGCGATAAGGTGATTGAAATCACTGGTGCAGTCAACAGTTTTATTCATTTACTTCGTGCAGCATTATCATCAACATTGCAATAATGTCGTAGTTAATATGTGTACAAAAAGTAGAAAAAGATTGTTCTCGGATTTAATTCCTTGGAGAATTCGCTTCATTTTCATAAGACTGCACAATATGCATTGTTTAACTTATCTTTGTGCATGATATGCGTTTCTGTTTCCGTTTTATTTTTGTGCTTTTCCATCATGCATATCATGCAGTAGTTGTATTACATCATCAATTTAATCCTTGCAGGCTAGCGAAGTCTAAGCAAGAAGCGTTTCTGTTGAACTATTATCGCAACGCGGGTTCTCTGTTGCACAATTGCAGTATCTCCCAAAGGGTCATCCGTTAATCGTTCATTCTCGCGATTAGAAATCTGTTCTTCCTGCGTTTCTTTCTGTGGGCATTCTTCCTTATTTCCGTGGTCGACCGTTTCGCTGCATGAAGCAACCTTTGAAGGAATTTAATCTCACGTCAATCTCGCCCTCCTCTAACTGAAATGTGTTTATCGTTCATTACCGTGCAGTCCACATGAGTGAAATTGTATACCGGATATGTACTAGATGTGTAGCACGTAAAGCGACATGGTACCAAACGCAATTAACGGAATTGGTATTCCACATATACTAGTACCTGATCAAATAAATAGATCTCCTTGTAACAGGATGGCGATACGCATTCCCGGATGCATCGTGTTTTGGCGACGCTGTCGCTTCTATGTTGCGATAGCATCTTGCAAGCACCGCTCTCCTCGCAAGCCTGCTCAAATTGTCTGAAGAGAAGCTCCTACAGCAGAATCGATTGTTGAAAACAACACCATATTTAACCATTACATTTTACCTCTTCATCGTTAAAAAAAATTTAAATGATTTTAATAACAATAAACTGAAAACCAATCTCTTTCAAATTGTCTCTCTTGCATATTTCGCTGAAATTAATTGTATGCTTTGATTATTTTGATAAAACGTGCAAATGGATTTTGCGGTTAAATTCGAGAACGTGAATATTAATGTTTATTTTTGTATGCGAGAAAAATTTTCTGTTATGTTAATAAAATAATGCTTTGCATTCTGCGCCGTGGCGGGATGCAACAATTGATTTGTGTCTGTCGAAAGATTAACCTCAATTAGAGCCAATGCGACTATCAGCATGGCAAATATATACGTCTTTAATTTCCTCCGCGAATAATTCCGCGTCTGTCTCTCTCCGCTCAAATAAAAGTATTACAGCGAAATATTTTTGAAAGAGAATATATGCCGACAGAGCTTAATATAGAATATACATATACGTTCTTTTATTTTTCTTCCTAGAAGATATGATTGTGAGAGATACATTTCTGGTTTGCATTTAAGATGCTAACAATAGATTTGTAAAATTAAAAGAAAAGAGAAGAGAAGAAGAAAGAGAGAGAAAGAGAGAGAGAGAGAGAGAGAGAGAGAGAGATAAGAATTTTTTAAATACATATTTTTACAACATTACAAAAAATGTTTTAAAAATTAAAAATTTACAGAAAATAATTTTGTTAGACTATCAAAATAATAATGTAAAATTAAAATAATTATATGCATTCAAGCTGGTTGTCAAAATTTTTTGCAGCATTGTTCATATTTGAATTTCCTATAATTATTTTGATAGTTCAGCAAAATTATTTCTTGTAAATTTTTAGATATTTCATAAAATCGTTCTTGTATTTTTTCTGATGTTTTTACAATCCAAATGTAATTTTTGTAATTTATTCTCTGTTCGAAAGAGGATTTTTCGATTTCTGTGTTATATCACGAAATTGTGTTATCTAAATTGTGTTATCTAAATATACACATATTCGTACATAGCTACTTTCAAGTATATTTTGATCTTTAGCCAAATCTCTCTCAAGTTAATGTCAGATCGATTGTTTGGTTCCTCCACTGAATTGCTATCTTGTTCCAATTTTATTTTTTTGGTCGTAAATGTTACCGAATGTTTCTCTCATCATACTTTTAAATTTAAATTAAATTTTTTCTTTACAAATAAAGATATAATAGTTTTTCATATTATTTCGAATTCTCCCAATATAATTTATTTTTTACATAAATATATATACATACTGGCTAGATCGAAGATATTTTATAGCTAATTAATAATCTACGTATAAAGATGAATTCGAGAACTGTTCTTAACTGTTTAATTTGAAAATTGATGTAACCGGCTTATCGTTAATGTTATAATATCGTAAAATTGTCCTAAATGAGGGTTGCTTCTCATAACCTCCTTGTAGCGTTCACCATGTATCGTTCACAGGGAGAACTTTGATGAACTATGTGGATAACTTACATTCTTAGTGGTCTCCTTATATGGATATTCTGGGAAAGTGAAGATCTTTGCGAGGGATCCTGGTCTTTCCTGGAGATGTCCAACAACGAGAATCAGGCTAAGCGTGAATACCACCCCCGCCGCCATGTTGAGCGGAGACAGTGACTGATCAATAGACGAGGATGGCGCTCCGGTTTCTCTATCGAATTTCTCGGAAAATGAAAAATAAGAAACTTTTAGGCCTAATAACTCGTAAAAGATTATCTTTCAGTTGTACGGAATATTTCATTAATTGTAAGAGTTATAATTTTTAAAAGTAAGTAAATAAAAAAATGTTAGTATTGAAACCACGTCTTACAGATAGCATAGAGAGTTCAAAAAGAATGTAGTTGTATGTCATCAATTCTGAGTTCATTTTCAGATGCAAATGCAATTCTTTTTTTGTAAAGCTTCGGAAAGAATTCTTTTTGCACTTAAAACTGAACTCAGAATTGATGACATACGACTGAATTCTTTTTGAACTCTCTGTACTATCTGAATTTATACTTCTTTTTTGCATTATATTCATTATATTCACAGTAGATTATTTAGCATTTTATTCTCTTTTTTATTTTCACATTTTATTATTTTTATTATATTCTCTTTTTCCATAAAATTCTACATTATCTTTTTCCATTATAATAAAAAATTTATCTCGTTGTAGCTCGATTAATAGAGTCTCAGAGTTTTATTTTATGATTCACATAAATTTTAAATTTATTATATGAATATCTTTACTTATTTTATGTGCTATTTTGCAATATTACTGATGCCTTTCTTTCTGCGTGTATATTTTATTTTTTCTTTTTTTAATGTATAATTCGGCGCATCAACTTTGGAAAATATCAAATTTTTACGTGCAATTAAGTAATTATTTTGTGTGCAATAAAATTATTATCTAATATATTATTTTACATCTTAAAGTTTTTCTATTAAATAATAACAACAAGATTGAATGTAAATCAACCTTATTATTTAATAGAATTTTCGTTAATTTATAAAATATAACTTGAGTTTTTTTTATTAATGCTGGTGATTTCATATAAATATCTAGCAATAGTTAACGAGAGTTTCCTCAAGCAGAAGCCAATATTTATATTTTAACAAGTATTAACACGTGCCTATTAAATTTTCATTTTTAAGATGCACATCCAATAAAATTTAATGATGACTATCGTGAACTTTCGATACCGTTGTGATTCGCGCAATGACATGCGTGAATTTACCGATAACTTTATATAGCAGCGCAGCTGCGATATTTGCATAAAACGTATCGAGGCGTACGTATGCAACAGAGCGAAGTAACATTTATCGTTTCGATGTGTATACGAACGGTGAACGAGACGGTGAACGTTTTTGCTGGGTTAGGCGTTGTGCACCACCAATCCCAAATTCCGCGCGCGGCTTTCGTGCCATTAATTCGAGATTTCGGCGGCGATTAGCAACAGTTCCGGCTCGCCCGATATGTTCCTCTTGTCCCTTGCGTGATTGCAACATTCTGCCAGTTGCATGGATAGCTCATGCAACGCGAAGAAATGTCGCAGATAGAAACGAACATTTTCCTTCGCTTTGAATTTAATCAAATCATTGATTGATTAATAATTTTACGATTGATTAATAATTTTTCATATTTTATGTTATTAGCTGTGCGTTATAACCTATTACAATTAGAGTTACAATTATTTTCCTGATTTTCAATTTCAAGCTTAATTTTGCAATATGACACAGCCAAATCACTCAAAAGAAGAGATGATTCCGTAAATCTTAAATTCTATGAAAATATTTTACTGTAAAATAGGTTCTCTCGAATTTCATAAAAATTTAGTATCAAATTTTTGTTTATTGAAAATTTAATATGTTGCAATTATCGGCTAATAATAAGCGATATAATTATGGTCGAAGTTGAAATTTGAAGAAAATCGTTTCTTTCAAGCAATTTTCTAAAATTGTATATTATAGCATAGTATTAGTGAAATGAGTTTCACTAATTTTACATTACACAAAATTTTTCGGTGAGATAATGAAAGGTAACAGAACTAATTTGAAGCGCATACATACAGGTTTCTTCTTCGACATAAGAGTTGAATTTGCAAACAAAATTTGCTTTTACAATTGAATTAGGTGAAACGCCAAGTGTTCAAATTCTATTATGTTTCATGCAAACATTCTTTTAGAATGTCATTGTTTACAAAAATTGTTAAAAAATACATAATTGTAGGAAACGGAAAAGAAAATAATATTTTAATTATAAACAGACATTTAAAGAGAGAAAAAACGTTATGTAAAATTTTATATAAATTGAATAATTATACATACATTTAACAGTTTGAAGCTATATGAATCCATTATGTGTATAATATATTGTATTTATTTTCAAAATCTCAAAATTTGTGGCTATTGATAATAATGTGATAATTTTTGTATATTAATCTAATACAGTCTGTTTAACTGATATCTTCCTGTTTGTTCGCGTTATAATTACCATATCGATTGGACTGGTGTATTATAATTATCCAGGTGTTAAGCTTGAATACAGGCTACTTTTTGTCTCATCGTAATTACCTTCTCTCGCTCGATTGAAATTCATAATTAAACCGTTAGGTATACACCTGACATAAAATTCGTTGCTGCGCATGTCGAAGATTAATTGAAGATTCTAATTGTAAATTAATTACATTCTTTGTACAATCTAAAGTGATAGAAATTTTGTATAATACAACTATTTTCCATCTTAGTTTGTTTTAAAGCTTAAATTAATGTCGTTGATACCATTATTAGTTAATAATGTTAATATCAATTAATAATATTACATCTACGATATATATATATATATATATATATATGTGTGTGTGTGTGTGTGTGTATGTGTG
>Ga0157364_1000321_pt1 | contig 29723 bp, 14 predicted proteins | sample AttsexASBM2_FD_111476 | JGI IMG/M metagenome (GOLD analysis project Ga0157364, IMG submission 111476) | Fungus gardens microbial communities from leaf cutter ant in Ribeirão Preto, State of São Paulo, Brazil - Atta sexdens ASBM2 | ecosystem: Host-associated > Fungi > Mycelium > Unclassified ... | reverse complement strand
TATTACAACATATTTCCATATTTAATTTTTATTCGATTATTTTTCAATTGTTTATTTACGTTGTTATAAATAATTTGGCAATAATTTTATAAGAAATTGAGCTATTACAGTTGAATTAACATATGAATAAACTTATATAAGTTCACATAAAAAATCTAAGAAATCACGTAATATTATTAAAAATAATAAAAATAGAAAATATATATGAAATTCAAATTGAATGAAATAATGAATAATGAAGTATGTATATATAGTTTAATTATTACGCAAGTCATCTTTGGTAATTACATGAAACTTAACTAAGACCACTACTAGAATAATTTTAATAATATTCATAATTGATAGCAATTCAAATTGATAGCATTTATAATTGTATCACGAATTAAAAAAGTAGGCTAAATGACATATTGTGATTGATTTGTCAGTATACTGACATCTTCTAAAACGTATTTTCGTAAATTATTATAAAGTTCAATCATTATAATCGATCAGCTTAAAGATGTTACCAATCCATATATAATCTTATAAAACTTATGCAATTTTGTTAATAACAAATGTTAGAATCTACCATCCTTGACACATTGAGTAGTTCTTGGTGCATGATTGGTGAGACAAAAATATGGGCAATTTGTTCGGTGGTGTGCAACGTGTCATAGCAAAGGGAAGACTAGAATCGTTACGCCTGAATTTTTCCCAACAGTTTTTATTTCGTCAGTCCCGTGACAGGCGAAAGAGCGTAGATTACGTATATACGAGCCGGCATCGATAGCGCGTCCAGGCTCAACTGTAAATCGTCGTGATTTAGGGGATGAACGACATATTGGCCAATGCATAGCTCAAACTGTGCTGCAGCCGGTCCGGTGTGTACTGGCTGTGCAAGGTTCACCGGCGTACCTGCAGCAACGGGATGCATGATGCATTGTCCCTAGACGAGCGTAGATAGCGCTCGAATTGCCGTTGCTACGTTGCACGTCGGATTTTGCCCGTCGATACTCCCCAAGCAGACCTTCACCGATCATTTTCATTGCCACCGCGCCTATCCATCCCTCGTACAATCATGATGATGAATATTGACGAAACAATAGCGTGAAATCGTCTCGCATAAATGGAATTCGCGAGTCCCGCTTGTGTTTCTCCTGTTCATTCTCGCCTATGTATGGAATCAGCTTAATTAAATAGTTCAAGAGGGGCAACGGTTAAGAGAAGTGACCCGTTGGCCAACCAGAACTTAAACTCGTACTGCGACTGATTGCATAACGCGCGTACAACGCGCAATACTCAATACCTATATACTCATATCCTATACACCAGTGGATGACGTAAATCCTTAGTTGAAAGCGGCATTTCGAATTATGGTCACGCGTTAAGCTGAAATTGTTGGTCGCGAATCGGGGTTGATTACTTCTTATTTCGATGGAAAATGTAGCAGCAAAAATAACACGGTTTACGTACACATCGAGAATTGAACGTTAAGTGCCTGATGAAAATGATTAGTTTGTTGGCCTATCGCGTCACAATTAGTTCCACAGCCAAATGCAAACCGTATCCCGCATGTTTTATTCATTGCGCTGCCTATGCACGGGTAGAAGTTTACCCGTCAACAGTCGCAAAGCCAATACGCGACCACTGCAGCCATGAGCCTCTCTAATTTCAGAGGCATACTCGGCCTTTATGGAATCATCATCGAAGTGAGATAGAAAATTACTTGGAATGAGAGCGATATTAATGAGAGTCGTCACATGATTGCCGATGAACATTACCACAGTCCAGTCTCGTTTACATTGAATCGGCTTAATTAAATGGTCAGCACGATACAGTATCTAAAGTGCGTGTGTGCAAGGATTTCCGTACCTACGTCTGTGTGTTACACGCACATATACCTATCGTGTATCTATCAGCGTGCGTGGTGGCGCGATGCCAAATTGATGCTGTTTGCCGTTGCTCTAAGCCTCAATCTGCCCGGTTGTACCCGGGATGATCCTAACACGCGCGCGCTAAGCTCGTCGCATTATGGATACGTTCTATCCGCCAGCGTATTCAGCTTGCAAGTACCGGAGAACGTGGTACTTCGAGAAGAGAGACAGGGGTTGGTTTCCAAGAGATGGTTAGCAAGTAAGGGTAGCGGCGAGTTACTACCGAAGTATTGTTACACAATGGCATCATCCTCGGGTGACAAACCGATAGGACGTCGATTCTTCGATGCTGTGAGCAGAACTTTCATGAAATGTGATTAAGCGTCGCTACATATTTACAACGTTGCGTAACAGAAGTAAAGAGAGAGAGAGAGAGAGAGAGAGAGAGAGAGAGAGTTGAGATATGAACAAGTGAATGGATGAGTTAGTACATGGTACATTTTCTGATCACGCGTAGCGAAAGTGTTTCGCGATGCTTATTTATCCGCATTTCTCTGTGTACCTCTTGTCCGCAAACTTTTCTACAGCAATATGTAATATGAGTACGCAAAGCGGTGCCCAGTTTTAGATATATTATATCATAATATTATAATAATGTCGCATAATTGTATGCATAGAAACGCGTTATTCCCGTATGCAGTAGATTGCATTGCGGGACAATGCTTGGAAATAATTGACTAATAATATGAATTCTGCAGTTGTGCATGACTAGCATGTGTACACAGATATAATCACGTTGATGCGTGTTCACGTTGAGATGTAGAGAATGTGTTTGCTATGCAGCTATTAAACTCATGCATTTTATACATCACAAGAATTTATCACGTCCTACAACAAGGTGAAATTTTTCCTGAAGTGGTAATCATAGAATATAAGACTTAAAGAAAAAGAGAGAGAGAGGGAGAGAGGAAGAGAGAGGGGGGAGAGAGAGAGAGAGAGAGAGAGAAAGAGAGAGAGTATCGTTTCGTCTAAAGAAATTCTTTTGTAGCAAGACTTTTATTTTTTTATTACAAAAATTATAAATTTTAAAACATATTTTTAATAAAATTTCAAGATGTTTATTAAGCATTTTAAGATATTACTAACTAGAATATTGAATAATCAAAATTGATTCACACACTTGGTATATTAATAACAACTGTATGTGCTAAGATACATTAATGCGGCACCTTACCGCTGATCGTTCATCGTTTGATAAAGTCTAAGCACGCCTGCGGCCAGTGGTACGCTCGCATGAGCAAATACGTGACACGTGAAAAAAGCTCGAGCGTGTTACTGTCACCGTTCCCGAAGGTCGCTTTAAAAATCACCTGCGCAGCTAAAGCGACAAAAAGGAAAATCGTTAAACCGATGGCACGTTGATCTGAAAGGATCGCTCTTGATATTCGGGGTGTCGACTCGCTCTTGGGATCGGCCGAACGTGATGTATTTTTACTTGATGGCTGGGTTCCGCAAGCTGCTGGAGCTTTTCGGGGGTGAGATGACGCGGGGCGGTGAAGAACGAACGAGAGAACGAGAAAAAGAGACTAGGTTGCGTCGATGAGAACACAGCAGTAAGAGAAAGAGAAGTGAGAATGGTGGCCGGCAGCTCCGGAGGGATACAAATTCATGTCGATGCAGCACAAAGTGGCGTCCACTACTTCTCAACCCATTCGCACCCGTCCTACCTCCCTACGCCCATCTCATACCATCCTCCCAACAGCCCCTTCGACACTGGTTCGGGCGTTCCTATCGATCTAGACAGGCTAAAAACTCGTAGAAACCACCGACGGCAGCTTTTGCGGACGCCGCTTAGCGGGATGTCGTGCGGACGCATCGGCGTCGGTGAGATATTGGCAAGAGAGGTTTTTTGCCGATGGATGTCGAATGATGCCTTAAGCAGCGTTCAATTACTAAAAGTAGATCGGAAAGAAAGATGTGGCGACGACTGTAACGGCAAACGAGTTGGATCGTGAAATCGACGCAGTTTATCGACGATAAATAAAATACTCGACGATGTAACATTTAAGATATCTCTTTTTACATTGCATTTTCTATGCGCGACCTATTTATTGAATTGATCCAATAATCTATTTTCTGTTTTAGAAAGAAAAAAAATTGATAATATATTGTTAAAATGCTTAATATCGATCAAAGTAACATTCACCTGAACAACAGGCTTAATTTATTGATTGATTAGAAGTGTTATTTGCCATTTGCACAGATTTATTATTCATAAGACTAATCATCACTGTCCAGCATTCCCTTTGCGAGGAAATTCTCGAGTGGTCGCGTTTAAGCGCGACATATATATATATATATATGTAGGTGAATGACGAGTGTATAATTAGAATATCCGTACACAGGAAGTTGCTGGCGTTATTAGGTGTATCAACATTGAGATATAGTCTATACAAACGATTATATGACAGTACAGAATGATACTAACAGATCACTAACAGAAATCAGAGCGGAAAGCAGATCACGGTGAAATAATAAAAAAAGAAATTATAAAAACATATTCATGTAAAGATATATAATAATACATACGTATATATATTACGTATATATATTACATATGTACACACACACACACACACACACACACACACACACACACACACACACACACACATATGTATATAAACACACACATGCATATTTCTTGTTACAATTTAAAAAGGAATAATTGATTAATTGCACTATTTACAGCATTAAATTATTAAAATATTCAATTTGTAAATGTAAAATACGATCACTCAATTTATATGAACGTGCATATATATATATATAAAATTAATATATTCCATACTATATCTTCCATAGCAGAATTTATACATTTAACTGCTATATAGTTAACATGAAATTGATATAACTACAGATCATCAAATTCTAATGCTCGTCGTAGGGCTTAATTACAAGTAACAACAACATAACTACTACGAAGTACAATTTTCGTATTATTGCTCACCGAAGGAGAGAAGATTAATACTTACCATTAAGAGATTTGATAAATGACACGTTACTAAACCGTTAATAATATTCCGTAGTATGGACTTAAATTTCAAAGTTAACTGAAACGCTGCCAAGCTAAATATCACGTGATAAATGACTCGTGTAAATGCGCCATTTACTGTCTACAGAAAGCAATGTAACCTGGCGGATACGTAGAAGTAGGCAAAATAGGTACGGCTGCCTAGATGCAATATGGCAACATTTCAGAAGGACTAATTGCAAACTGATTGTTTTCCAAGAAGATTGATGCGACTAACCTTATAGTAAATATGAGTTGCATGCTTTATAATTACTACAAACCGCGCGCAAGCGTTAATGACTGTTCTGATTGTTTACTGCTTTTATGTTTTCAACAATTAACATTTTTGATAAATAAAGAAATATTTATGCTGTTTTACTATAATTTAGAATTAAATGTATCTATAAGCTTGATCTTAGAATAAGTAAGAATACGATATTATAAATTAATGATTAGATAATTGTTCAAGACAAATATGAAAACATTCCATTCCTATAGCAAAAGAAGAAAAGAAATATGCATAAAATAATTTGCTTCATAAATTTATGAAAATATGTAAAATTAGTATTCATTTTATAAAAATATGTAATAATAAATGTCAATCTAATTATTATTTTTTAATAATATTAATAACAATTTCTAATCGAAAATATGAAGTCGAGTGTTTGAATTCAGGCACTACAATTTCACGAATAAGATCGATTAAACTGAATGTTTGCCTGGACTCGAAAATTAGGAAACACTCGAATAATCGGAACAAATATTCTTTTCATCTAATTTTCATAAAACAATATACATACAATAATGCAATTGATGAACACATTCCAACATTATTTATCATGAATGCATTTAGTTTTTACGTAGCATGATGCGATGCTTTTGTTAGAAAAATTAATAACGATTAATATAAGAAATAATAATCATATTGAGATATAAAAACACTAATAAATTCAACAATATATAAATCTACTAAGTAATGTGTATGAAAGCATGCTAAAATGTCTTAAAATAGTACTTGCTTTTGCTTTACTACAGCAGGAATCGAGAAAGCTGCAGAGAACAGAAAATTGTAATATGAAAAATTGATTGTCACTTTGTGATTGACGACAAGATGTCGAACATCATCGAGCTGTATGGCATGCACAAAAGATATGAAAGGCGAGAAGGAGCAAGAGAAAACGAAGAAAAAGATGCGAAAGAAGTGGTTTAGGAAGGGGGAGTGGCATTCTGAGAAGGGCAGACCAGTCGCGGCCAAGAGTGCACATTCAGCAGCTTTGCTCGATCGCCTTCGGAATATAAATTTGCAACATTATCGTCTTGGAGAGGGCGTTATCCCCATCGGCGTGAGTTTTCTGACACGGCTGGTGTACCCGAGGCCAGTACCGCCACTTTGACTGAATGGATTTCGAATTTCTTCCATCCCCATCGAGTCTGAATCCCGATAATTCGATTACCAATTTATTCATCGCGATGGAAAATCACTACCAGTTTATTCGTCATGTTGAAAGGACAATCTTGCGGTATTTTTGAGGGTTTCTTGTATTTCCATGCGAACATATTTCTCTCATATCAGATCATCAAATTTTCGGTGAAGTATTACCTTTCACCGTAAGCGTTTATTTATTTAAAGTTTTCTTTTACATGTGACAACGCGTGTCAAGAATTCCATTGGATTTGATTAGTTCTCTTGAAATAAAATATATTACTACGTAGAAAGATTTGAAAAAAGGGAGAGCGAAATAATTAATCTATTCAATGAATTTTTCGGTTTAAACAAGCAGATGAACGCTAAAGAATAATAATAGACTTAATATCGTCTTTCGAAGCATTGAGCTTCCGCCATTGTGGCTTTACTCGCCAGAAACGTTAACAGCATGGAACGTCAATCTTCTGGATAATAAATCGCCATTATTTTCTCTCGGATGCCCACGAGTGTGCATCGTAATTTTTTCAGAAAAGTGGAAGTCTGCGTCCACGGCGATAACAACGGATAGCAGCTTCCAGAGCGAGTCTCGAGCAACGTTTCTTCGGAGCCTCGATAACTAGAACGATCAGAAAAGTTTGCGTAACGGTAGATGGTGGGTCATCGATAAGAGGAGGTTGAAATTGAGAACAGAGAGCAACGTCGTGAAGTTTGAGACGGCTGTGCTGTCATGTCGGGGTATTCGCGGCAAGACTGATTACTTACATTGATCAGCAACGTACGTGGTATGCGGGGATCGTCAAACTTATCCCAACGTACGACATCACTTCAGTTCGGCCTACCCTCATACTCTCATACTCCACCTCCGCCTTAGTACACCAGCGGCATACGCTCTTAAACCGCTTTCTCTTAGCAATTTGTCGTAAAGACACGCGATGTCTGGCAGAATCCTGATCCGGAAACCACAATTAACTAATGGACGACCAACTCAGAAACTTATACGAGCGTTAGTAGCCGCACCGAGACTGCTTGGTAACTTCCTGGATTGAGATGTATCTTATAAACCTCGCTACTGAAGCCTTGAGTCCTAAGTTGTCACGAATGTCTCAAAGAACTTGTACGATCTGTGTTGTCAAACTTTCAAACCTATGACTATAAGATACTCGAATGATTGTTCATTCGAAATTAACATGTCATTATCATTTGTCTGTATAATAGCTATGTGTATTTTATAAAGTACATCTTAAAATATTATATCGTTTTATTTTTTATATTTTGTAGATAATTAATTTATTTTTGTGCTTTAAATATATATATATATATAATAAATTTTAACATCTTATAGAATATTAATAGATATAGATGATTAAATGTAAAATACATAATAGTCGATATAAAACGTATGTCTCTTTTAAATTATAGATACTAAAGCATTAAATTAAGAAAACCGATAAATGTTTCAATGTTAAAGTATTAATAGGTATTGTCATTATGTATTAAAGTTCAATTAAAACTGGATTTATTAATTATTTTCAATCCTATAATATTCGATATTCCTAGTCAAATGAAACAGTCTTCGAATTATCCTAGTAATCTAATCCAAAATAGATGTGAATCTCTTTAATAATCTCATATCGTTTATTAGACAGTATAATTGTCATCACAGTCAAAATAAGAACGATCCATTCCCTTCGCGGTGAGGTTTTTTAGGTGATTCGTCGAGCGACGTTGAGCGCAGCTTCTCGCTTCTTGCGCGGTGGCAACGGCGACGCATGGCGAGAAGGAGTGGAGGAGAGGAAGCGCGTTAAAAAGAGTTGATGAGTGATTTATAATAGGAAGAATAATGGAAAGTGGGTTGGACGCGACGAGCGCACGTCGGCAAGAGGAGCAAGAGGCGCGTCGACGGCTCGTTTATTAGTAGGGCACGCTCTCTCCCTTTACTTTACTACTACTGGCGTGGCTGGTGGGTCCACGGCCCAACAGAGTTGTAATTAATTACCAAAGTAATTATCTGATGATTTAGGAACCCACCCTACGGTACTCCGTGCGCCGAAACTGAAACGAATTACTATTACCCATATCCGAAAACTAACCACCGGCGGCAGTAAGGCGTGAGTTCGTGAAGGGAGGGAAAGGATTGCTGATGGAACCCGGTGAAGAGAGAAGATTTTGGCTTCGTTTAAGTAAGCCACTCGGAATTTGGCAAGCAAATAGTAGCATGCTGTATATTTATTAATCGCTTATGAATATATCGAATATATTTCACGCACGTTTCTGTAAGATACATCGTACATATTCATGAACTTCCACTTTTTTAATATTATTCTGAAACTTTTTTCTCTCTGGCGTTTTAATACTCTAAAAAAATGTCGGTGTAGATTTAACACCATGCAGTATTTATATAATTTTCATCGTATCGGTATAAATATCAACATGATATGGATTTAAAACCCCTGATAATTTATATAAACACCATCATTTTTCATGATATAAAAGACTCATGGTGTTAAATTCACACCATATGTTAATATTAACACGGTGAGAATTAAATGGGCACTGTAGTATCAAATCCATCTTATTTTTTAGAGTGAGGGTGATTATATTGTCAACATAATTTTCAATTAGATATGTATACAATATTAATTTCGATAATCTAAAGACTTAGGACGCTCGTTCGGAAAGCAAGAAATCTGGGTTTGATCCCCGACCGAAATAATATTTTTTGTAATAAGAATTAATTATTTACAGATTTTGATATGCCTCAGCATTTATTAAGATTTAAGAGCGTTCAAAGATGCGAAAAAGCATCAAATTGTTAAATTGCTCAATTTAAGTCAATTTAATTCTGACTATTACTGCAATAATTTAGTAGAATTAGAATTCAAGACCAAAAAATCATTTTGGCGCGTTTCAAAGGATTACATACGTAGTATATAAATTCACATGGAATCATATAAGCATTTAAGATCCAGCCTAAACCATTTAAGATTATGGATTTCTATAGTTTGTGTTATCACATATACGATCCTATAATGTTGTATATATATATAATGTTAATTTTAGATTTTTTTTCAGTCTCACACATATACACACACACACACACACACACACACACACACACACGCGCGCGCGCGCGCACACACACACACACACGCACGCATGCACGCACGCACGCACAGATAAAATGTCAGAAATATTTGGTTGACAAGAAAGTAATTGCGTTTTTTTAAAAGGCAATCTATCAATAAAAACTGCAATTACTTTCTTACCAACCAATATAAATATATCTTGATAGAGTAAAGTTCAGCTTTAAGAATCTCTTTTTTAAGTTGCGATACAACAATTTTTAACGGAGTTATGAGCAATTAAAGTCAAAATCCTTTTATTTAATCCGCAATAATTCAGTAACCAAGAATCGTAGGAATATTAAAAAAAAACGATTTTGTAGGGAAAGTATCAAGCTTTCACGATAGGTTGAAAATTTTCTTAAACTTGTTTTGGGCACGTTACAAACCTACAAAGTAAGAAGAAAATTTTCTGTCTTTTTCAGCTCGTAGTTTTTGGTATATAAAAAAATTATTAAACTCATATAAACTTAAAAAATGTGGTAAGGTTTTTAAAAGTAAAGACTTCAAGCTTTAAAATCCTTTTTTAAATTTAAATTTCATTCATTATTGACGAAGATATTGTATATACAACTTTGAGCTAAAAAAACGCAATTACTTCCTTGCCAACCCAATAAGTCTGACCCATAAGATGTTTTAAATAATGTAGCATAGATGAATATTTAATCATTATCTATTTATTGTTTCTAATTTATCTTTAATTTGCATAATCTTTACAAAAAAATTAACATATCATTTATTTCCATATATTCATTTTCTCTTTAAATAATCTCTTTGTCTGTAAATCAAACTAGTCTTATTAGATATAATTTTCAAAATGCAAAATTAGAATTATTAAACGCACAATTACTAATCATAATGCTGTATATGCAATTATTATATTACGTGCGGATTACATTCAAGTTAACTATGCATTTATGTATATTATTACAATGATAACTATTATCATCCAAATCTATTGTAGAACAATATCGTTTAACTCTATTCGTATTATTGGCATTTGTAATTGACCTCTCTAGTCATTTTCTATCGACCGTCAGCCATCGATTGATTTGATACATGCATACGCATCAATGATAATACCGTAACATATATTCTAACATCACATATCGTTATCTTACAAAAATACAACAAAACAAGATATGGAAGCATCGAAGTTCAATAATAGGATATCTATAATTGGGTATTATGTCGTACATCATCGAATACCTGGCAGGTTCATGTTTTGCTGAACGTATTATTGTGAAACCTTACATCGCTAAGTATATGTTGCCATAGTTATATTTACATATATTTAAAGAAACGATAATTTGTTATATATTCTTATATACGAATTATTTTCGATAACTTCGATAAATCGCATTCCAGCTTGTCTTGAAAGTTAATTATTATGATTACTCTTTAATTCTCCATCAGCATTTGAAGAAACCATCGATATTTTAATTGTGAATTTTAAATATAAATTTGAAAAAAATAAGTAAAATACAATTCGACCTCTATGATGGTAAAAACTCGTTGTTAAAGTTTTAACAAGTATATCAGAATTTGTTCAGATTTTAATAAGATTCAGAGCAATAAAAAATTTGTTCTGTTTTTCGAAGCTTATTGCTGACAGAAGAGTTAAATTCACGTTGCCGGCGGAGAGTTAATAATTAAAATGACGAAATTCTTCTTATTGAGCTATGAAATAATTCGTAGACAGATTTTATTTCACAAGAGAGAAGATAGAAGGTAATAAAAAAAAATATATATATATATATTTTTATACTTTATTTATAATATATTATATATATATATATATATATATATATATACATTATATGTATTAAGTGTCATGCATCTACATAACATACAAACTTTACTCAATGAAAATTAATACAGCGCAAAATAATTTAATACCGCATATTACGATCATGCGCGATAAATGTCACATTTCAAATAGAATCAATGAGTTTTCGAATAACGATGAAAGATGCTTGGCGTGTTTAGAGTCTTTATTACTTGTTAACGTCATTAAAAGCGCGTATTGAGCGCGTGAGAGATAATAAATTGTTGCTATTACCGCACCGAAGAGGTGTTTCTACTTTCAGGTACGTGATCCACCGGATCAAATAAACTCTTTCTCTCTCTCTCTCTCTCTCTCTCTCTCTCTCTTAGAATCTTGTTTGGCGCGAGTTTCGTATCGTATACTCCATCTGTGCGGCGGATTTCCTTTCCCGTTACGGATTTGCCGTTAATGAGTGAAACGAAGATTTCGTCGTCTTCCTGACGGAATTCGAGGTCATTAGCAGCAAGGATGGCGGAATCAGCGGAGCTTATGTCGTTTTCCATTAATCGCAAGCGAGCCGCGAGTCCATACCTACACGGCGCGCGCACCTGCCAGCCTAAGCTACGGAGGTCTGTGACAAACTGCACAGTGAGAAACTTTCAACACACCAGGTGGTATGAGGTACAGAGAGAACGAAGGAGAGTAGGTAGGAGGAAGCAGTTGGAAGGGTAATGAGGTGATGAAAGGAGTAGAGAAAGACAGAGACGTATATTCGCGAAATGGAGACGAGTTGTGCCACTGCATGGAATTTAAAGTAAACAATGCAAGTTTCAGTGTTTATAGTATCAGAACTGTCTGTGTATGTAATCTACCTCGTTTTACGTTTCCTAATAAATATAGCGTTTAAATACTGCGGTTATTATACGGCATGTAAAAATAATAAGTATTTATATTAATATTCTGATATGTCTCGTTTGATAATTCTTATAGACATTACGAAATTATTCGGCAGATCGTGGAACTGATAATATATATATCTTTCGTTACTTCACTAACAGATATGTATGTAAGTCGGTGAATAACTGAGCGATGCATATAAACGCACACACGGCGAAATAGCGAAGTGCAAAGCGACGGAGAATACAAGCCGAGCCGGAATGAACGTGAAGGATACGAAAAGACGACGAACGTGAACATTAAGGGCAGAAAGAGAAACCACCATAAAGCCAGGAGTTTGATAACGCAAGGGGATTGCGTACGTAGGTTACGACGGTGGTAGGAAGAAGAGAGTTGGAGAGCCTCGGTCGTGTAGTCTCGTATATAAAACATTCAGAAAGCTGTTTTTAGTTCGGTGCGATTCAATGCATTCTATAGTGAAAGCTTGCCCGCCTGCTTGCTTGCTTGCTTGTGCTGCACGGCTATGCTTGGCTAGCAACCCTCCTACTCGCCTTTTCTACCTGCAAACGCAGCGTTACCCATCCAACAATCCCGGTGGTTGCAACCATGGTTCGTTTCTCCCACCGCCCCTTTTATCCTTCCGCCGGTCAAGCGCGCCATCCGTCTGCATTTCAAATTGATGGATTTACCGAGAGGAAAAAAGGTGGAATTCGCGTTGAGGTAAAGAGAGCGAGTGCGGCGATTAGACGAGTTTGTGCGCGGATGTTTGTTTGCTCGAATATATGCCTTTAATTTAGATAATTTTGTATAATTTTGTATAATTTTCCGGTTCCGCATTTTCGCCTATCAGCTGTCGATGTGCGAGTCACAATTGCTAAATTTCTATATATATTATATCTTTTTTTTTATACTTTTATTGTTTGAAAATATCATATTAGAAAATTGATATTTTTCTATTTCCCGCAATTGTGTAGCAATGTAAATTTTGTAGAATTTAATAAATATACGATCACAATTCTATGAAGATATGTACTTAAAATTGAGATGTGTATGAACAGAAAGTAATAATGGATATATATAATAATAAAGTAGAATCTGATAATATTAGAAAATTATTAAATAAATAAATCATATCACTAACTTTCTTTTTATCTAATTATGTTTAGGTATACATTTATCAATACATTAATAAAATTTATTCATTTATAGGAGAGCAAAAGTCAAAATCTCTTTGTTAAAACGCATTAATGCAACATTATCTTTATTAAATATTACTGCTAATAAATATTATTGCTAAGCACTATTCAAATATTATTCTTCATTTCTTAAAGCTTCAATAGTTTATCGATCCATGTGTCCAAATATAGAAATATTATTATAATATAAGCATCAGATAATATCGTTGTATGTTATTTCAGTAATTATAATACATACATGAATATTCATGTTACCTTAATTACAACGTTTATTAATCGATACGCTGGGCGAGAAACCATTGTTTGAACTCGAATTTTAATCGTTATATATCATCACGTTTTATTGCAAGTTTAAAATCGATGTTCGATTAAAGATTCAAAGTTTATTTACTCTATCATTAAACTTGAATTTGTAATCAATTCATATTAAATGTATCCTTTAATCAAAAACAAACATCATAAAAAAAAATAAAAAAAAAATATATATATATCTCAAAAACACTATCTAGTTCCATCTCATTGAGGATTATGTGAAATTCATTAAGGCAAGATCTTTGATGTCTCAACTCCTCTTATAATAATTATGATTATTAGATAAACTTCATACTCGAAGGTTTAATAACATTGGAGATTATGAAAACACTCCTCATTTATAAATGCGACAAATATCTTGGTAATTGTCGTTAATCGTTGGCAATGAGAATAATTCGTCCATTATTTCACATTCAAGCGAGTCTCCGATTCGAGAATAGTCATGTAAAAGTAATGACCCGAAATAGAGCAAACTCGCATAGCATTAATAACAAAACTTGCAAAACTTCGCGCGTTAAAATGTGAAATTTTTTATTTCGGAAAATTTGCGCATTCATTTATACATAAAAAACGTGAGTAGTGACATATACATTATTTGTAACATAAAATAATTCAACTCGGGGTTTCGCTTTCTAATTTTACATGCTCGATAATATCACATTGTGTGGGTGTGCCATTTGATACAAAAATAGCACGTAATATACACTCACGCATTTAAACCATAAACGTGATTATAATGTACTATGATTAATCTTTGCAACATCATAAACATTACCGTCGTAATCATTACGTACTGTAGTAATATTACGGCTATTAATAAATATTACATTACCGATATCTGTAATCGCTCATATAACTTTATTATTTAGCAAGCTGCGTATATATAACGTGCATATTTCTATAGTGATCAATACTTCGAGGTATATCGCTGATAATAATGAATAATATCCTCGTTAAATAAATAAATTATGATTGCCTAGCAGACATTATCCGTTCAACAATTCTAAATAATGAATAAGAAGAAATAAAAATTCCAAGTCAGTCTTCATAAGTGGAATTATGTCTTCACGATACGGTGAAGAAATGATTATACCATAAGTGGCAAGGTTCTGTTAAAGTCCCGAATATATACAGCTACTAAAGTTAACGAAGATTTTGTGATCTTTTAGAAGCGAGCGCTTGCCGTTCCTGCCTCGGGCTCGGCTTCAGCTTAGGAAGCTGCCGGATATAACGTAAAACCGCTCGTTTAAAGCCGAACAAAGCGACCCATCGGCGCTCCGCTTTCGCGAGGGTTAATAATGGAATTATGAATTGCGTCGCGGTTAAACTTAATGCGATTTCCCTGTAAGCTTCGCCGTAAGCGTTCTAGCCCGATCAATGCAAGCGTTATAAGACGCGAGTGTGCTTTTCACGACTTCCTCGTACGGTATCACTATTTTATCAGTGTCAAAACGCCTACTGTTTAATTCAGAATAAGTACAAATGTTACGTGTTTTGCGTTTCTCTTATTGTGCACTGATTTTATACAGATCAACTTCGCAGTAATTAAATAGCATAATGTTAATAGCAAACGATATAATCAAATGTTTGCTTCCTGAAAAAATGAATTGAAAGGTAACATTACTCTATAATCTTTATAAAAGGCCATATAATTTAATTATAACTTTGATCTCCTTTGTAGAAAATGCCACCTCTTATTACACACTTCATTTGTTTTACACGATATGTTTGCTTATATTTATTTATAAATACACAGCGGATAAAAAAGTATATATGCACATTCCAATCTATTTGTAATAATTTTATATAATGACAAAACACCACAATATATTAAAATATTATTTTTGTTGAATTAGTATACTAAATAAAAAATGCAACACATTTTTTTTCGTGACAAATTTATCTACTACAGAATAAAAATTATCCAAAAAAAGATGTAAATACTTTTCATAATTATTATATAGCAATATAAAATATTTATGCATAATTTAAGAAATGAAATATGTGCAATAAATAATGCTAAATATAAACTACATAAAATATTAATAGATGGAATGCGAATAAAGCTTTAGTAAAAAACAATTGTGAATGCTTAGTAACTTTTTGATCTGAATGAACTTCTTGACCTAGTTATTAATGAAAGAAAGAACTCTAAAATTTAATAATACCGCCGCCATAAATACACGAGAAAAACCCGTGGAAATGGTAATTAAATGCCCCGGATGCGTTGATTGTCACGATTTCATTAATACAACTGAAAAACTCAATAAACCGGAGTAATGAAATAAATGGCAATAAATAACAAGTCGAATACGGTCGTTAAATAAACATATAGCATATCTTCGTAAAAGGAGCGTTAATAAAGCCACGTTGAAGTCGATCCGGCTGGTAGGATGTATGTATGCAAACAAGTGCGTGTACATGATTCGCATTTAACTATGCACTTGCGGGCAGCAAACTGTATATAATTTTAATGAAACGATGCGACAGTACGAAACGTCCAATAACTGGACATCTGTGAAAAACATTTATACATCACTAACTTGACATGCACGACTCAACATATCCTTCACATTCAAGCTTTTTACGCGAAACAAAATTTGCATTTATATTTATAAGAGCATATGAAGATTAATAATAAACATATTGTGTTGAGATAATTACTAATTATTTTTTAATTAAAAATATCTTTAAAGCTAAAAATATCTTTTACAAATATAAAATAAAAATTTCATGCTCAAATATCAGATACGCCGTGAGTTACAAATCATATCGTTTACAAGCTCCGTTTTACTGGAAAATCCTATGTAGGCCGATAGAGGCTCGATGCAAAAAGAATTTCACGCATCCGAAAGTACAACAAAGATTTAATTGGAAGATTACTCTCTCACTGTCTACTCAATAGCAAACATGACTTTTATCTTCGATGCGATCAAGTTCCATCCTTTTCATCGTCTTCGACGTTCTTCTCGCCTTATTCGCGTACATTGTTGATCGCTCAAACAGCGAAAAAATGGAAGTAAAAAAACAAAGCTCCATAAATAACGTATACAACAAGCTCTTACATGCTCGTAGAATGCGAAGGGATACTGTTATGGCTGAAGTTGGTCAAAGAGAAGTAATTTGCCGCGAATATCTTGAGATCTATTGCAGGCATGATATATTTACAACGTTTAAAAAGTCACCACGAGATAAATTTTAGGAACAATTTATATATAGAGTCTATGTTCCACTGTTATGTATCAGATTTATATCATATGATATACATTATGTCATTTATATCAAAGAAATAGAGCATTATAAAGAAGAATTATTTTTGTACTCGATATTTTTTCATATATTTACATATTTTAACTGACTGCTCTAGTAACCTTTTTCTTACATTCATCGATTTTCTTCGCTATAGTCTCACTGCTGGTGAATACTTGTGCCGAATGTTCTCCGTTCGATACTCACCTCCACCATTGCCGTAAAAGTGCAGACGCATACATATTATTTTTTGAGATGATCCATTCAAGCATGGACGTTTTCATTCAACCGATAAGTAATCACGCAAGGCATCGTTTTGAAATCCACGTGCCGGGATCTGATGAAGTCACGATTACGGATAAGCCGTAATTACGGAGACTCTCGGTCAGAGAGTTCGAGTGCTGCCGAATATGGAGGAGAACTTCGATTTCCTCTTACATAACTGCATGAATGGATCTCGATTTTGAAAGCATCGATCATGGCAAGGATAATCGTATATTATGCGGGCGACGATGGAATTTTGATGTCGTTTCTCGATCGCGCCAGATCCATTCCATTAAATATGTAAATATATACTGTTACATATTTTATAGTCTAATAATATCACGTTATTTCGGAGATATAGCTATAATAAGCCACAAAAGTTTCCTCTCCTCTTTCACTCTCTTTCTTTCTCTTTCTGATTTCATTTTATATATTGGTACGTACATAAATGCATATTCTTATGTCAAACATTATACATTAAACATTTATACAAAATTAACTTTTTAAATTGTAGTATTCCTAATGTATATGGACATATATTACATTTATTCTTTTTTTAAGAAAAGATAGTCATTTTTTTATCTCATTAAATTAAGAATAGAATTTAAATTAGGAATAGACATTAACTATCTGCTGCATTTTAGTATGCAAAAATATTTAAAATATAACTTACAATGAAATCTTGTTAAAATGTAATTTGTTAAAATACAATTCTTTTGTGCAGTATGTGTGTCTAACATCAATAATGTATATACATAGTTCACGTGCAATGTGATACGTGTTCTATCGTTTGCATTAATGTGCAGATGACGTGTGATCCCTGAGCTTTAGACGTACGTACGATAATCAATAGGCGGTTCGTGAGGAGAACGATCATGATACTAACGAGCAAAAGTACTACGTGCATTCACTTCTCGGATACGAATAATAATTAATCCGTTATCGAAAGTCCGATCATATTTCCTGTTAAAATTTTTCATTTTCTGTCGAAATATAATGTAGTAATTGGGAGGGGATATTTTCTTAATCAATGATGAATGGAACAATTTTTGTTTTTATTTTATTACACTCGCGTATTACAGCTTTTTTTTATTATACTTGTTGTCCAGATATATTTGTGATTTTCTCTTTAATTAATTATTGAAGTTTCTAAATATTAAATATAGAAAAAGGGAATACATATAAAATGTATTAAAAAAATGTAGATACTTTAATATTAATATTATTTCTAATCTTTAAGATTTCTGAGATTTGTACAAATATTATAATTATAATATTATAATTTACAGCATTATTATCATAAAACTTATTGGCAAGCACAAAAGCAGTTGATTTCGTCTGTAAAGTTATCTTATTTTTGCTTACAGAATTATGAAACTTTTCAAAGGCCAGCTTATTAGGATTAAGTTACGTAGGAAACGCGTGCTTCGGAGATCCTAGCAGGTGTACTACGAGATTGCAAAATATGAAATGTGCTTCGTTTTGCCATTGCAAAAATAGTACTAGAACGTGTGCGCCGCGGGCAAAGAGACCAGGTTATCTTTAGGCAGTTCGTTTGAAGTAATGCCACTTTTGCTGAAGCTCGTATATTTTCGCTCGAGGCAAAAATGTGAAAGACGTGGTCCACCTTACCGGTATCACAAGTAGCTTTCATCCCAAATGGAACGAGTACAACTTCACGGAAGTTCACCGTCTGGCGATCTTAATGTATCTTTCATGCGGTCCCAGCGTTATGATAAATCGCGATAACTATGATGCAAATACGTACATCCAGTAAATACATCGAGTAAAATGAACATGTTTCACTTGGTGTATTTTTCGTGTCGAAAACAATCCCACAGCGAATACCTTAACATTACACGTCAAGTAAGTTACCTAAGCGTAAATGCGCAAGTTACTCGTGAAATTGTAAGACGGATTGCTAACCGTGTGTGTCACAATTCTTTTTCGACGCTGTTTGCCATCGTTTCATCAATTACGAGAGCGATCTGTCTCCGTCGAGTTGCTTACAAGAAAAATCACGTAACACGATGGCCGTCGGAACTCTAGATCTACGTGGATGGACCAATAAATGTCTTACAAAACAAGCCATTCCTTATATAGAAAATAAATATAAATGAGCATATGTTTTACAATTAAAAAACTACAATTAAACATTATTACGCTGTCAAACTTATAAAATCAATGTAATATTGTCACATTCTATTCAAAGTAACAAAAATAATTGTTTGACATCAAGTATCATAATATTTCACCGTTAAATTAATATTATCAAATATATTATAGGAAGAAATCCATAAATTGTCGGCGATAAACAAAAAAATCTTTCAATGAAATATCAAAAAATATCGAACAATTACCAAAACAAAAGCTTTGAAGATTGCAGATTGCCTACTTCTCGCATCAAAATGATGTGTCTTCCTCGTCACCATGGGACCTTGTGACATAACAAAGTGGGATAAGTATCCCACGGGACGCGCGCAAAAGACGGCGGCGTCATCCCAGGTTTCTTCAGACGGGAAAATAAATTCGTGTCAAGACAAATAAGCGCACTCGACGCTTTCACCTCTCCTACTTATCCGTTTGTCCTAACTTCCCTCTCTCCTCATTCCTTTATCACTATCTCTTTCTCTTTTCCTCCCTTATCTTTGCGCACCTCCCTCGCTTACTCGCTCAGTCTCTTTTTTTACAGCCACAGTCTTTTCCTTTCTCCTATCTAGTCCTCTTTATCCCAGGAGAGAAACCTCCTGCCACTTCCGTTGGCTTCACCGACGGTCCTTCAACTTCTTTCGCGTCACCAGCATTCTCCACCTCTCCTTCGTTTCGCCAGCCTTTCTTACTCTCTCGCTCACGCTCGCTCCGTATCAGTTCTTTGTCTTTTCTAATACGAGCTAAGCGATTCGGTTTTTCCGTGAGTTTTTCCTTATCTTTCCGACGACGTTTTTTGCATCAGCCTGAGCAAACCCCCGCCCTACTTTGCCGCCCGCCAATATTTGCTCCCATCTTTCGGCTTATTGGAGGCTGTGGAGGCGGCCCGCAGCAGCCAACGAAATCAGGAGCCAGCAGCCCGTCGGGTATTGGCTGTTCCATCGGTGAAGTCGATGCTCTTGAAAGTCGGTGCTAAGTTAGTCTGATTTCGACAAACTCAAGTCCTTTCCTTGGTCGTTTCTTACCTGTTCTCCTTCCGCATCAGTTGCTCTTCGATCCGCTATGGACTTCGTTGACCGTCAATCTTGAATCTCCAGCATCTTCACTGCAGATTTTATTTAATTCGTATCATCTTAAGATTCGCTCACGTTTTAACATAATTTTTTATCTCTTCTATCAAAATAATTTACGCTTTTGGATAATGTTTTCTAGGTACATTACATAGCATTTTTATTAAAATCTGTTCTGTTAGCCTACTCATTATTTGATTAATATTTTGTTATCATTATACTTTTTTTTTATTAATTATATTTTTTTTACTTTATATTTGCATGGTTATTTTATACTTGATTTCCATATGTCCATTGGCATGTCGTGAGACTGTTACCTTTGACAATTTGATAAGCTTGCCGTTTTACAGATTCATCTTTCTACTGGTTTTTCCACCTTACGTCCCGTGTTTGTCATAGTGCACGGTTCCATTGAAGCGCGTTTGGTCGTTTCTTCAAAATTCGATTCGAACGGTTCGATCGGTCTCCCTCCTCGATAATGCCCACCTACCTATATCCTACCGAGGTACCTACCAATGTATCCTTCCGAAGCGAATGCTCGAGATGTCTGCTGAGTAAGACGGAACGGTGGCTCACGATTTTTCTCGACTGGTACGTATTCGAACCAAACGTGAAATCCAATCTTACACTGGCTCTTTCTTCCCCTCTCTCTTTCTCTCTCTCTTTTACTCCATCCCTTTTTAGTGGTAACGATCACGAGCAAAGTCCGTATCACCCGTTACCACAATGGGTGATACATTTCAATAAAAACAGTGTGGATCGGATGGTCGTAAATACACGGAGTTAGATAGGTTTCGCTAGATGTTGTTTTACGAAGAACATTTTATACGAAATAGTATCTGACAGTATATAGAAGAAACTGAAGTAGGACGACCGATTCCTATAGCTCTCAATAAAGCTATCTTCGTGAGTCCGGAAGAATATACGCTTAGAAGTAAGAAATATTAGATAAGAACAATGTTGATTTCATGTATATATATATATATATGTCAATATGTATTTAAAATCTCACCTACATATTAGTATTAATTTTCTTGATAATTAGAAAATTATTATGAATTGAATGATAAGAATAAAATATAATTTCAATATGTACTTATTGCATATTCTTATTTTGATGTATTTTTTTTTCAAAATTAAGTAAATAAGAGATATGAAAAAAGAACTACTAAAAAATAAATATATTGTCAAACATTTCATCAGATCGCAGGTGTATTTTATTATTATTTTTCGTTTTGATAAAAAACGCGTGCATCAAGTACCTGTACTATCATTTCAGTCTCGCGCGAGAAATGCTATGTATACAAAATAGGAAATTCATAGGAATGTACATGCAAGACTTCGCGTGCCCAAAACAAATGTGTCAATATAGTTAATTGTGTATTGGTGTGCACGACATGTTGATCCGAATGCGGCGACAACAATGCATGGAGCTCACTAAGCAGACGTTTAAATTCAGCGACACGTAGTCATTCTGGCAGGATTGCCTTTTTGTATGTTCCTTTGGTAGTATGATCGTGTCGGCATCGATGACACGGAAAAATCACGGAAGAAAATTCTGGTGATGGTGGAGGTGACGGTTGCGGTTGCATGATTTAACACGTATCCCGTCCCATTTTCCTCTCCTTTTCCCAGCAAGATGTAATGATCTGAGAAATTGTGCTCCGATATGCAATATCGACGCAAGTAAAGAAGCAAATACCTTACTGTAGTATACATGCATGATATGTTCGACGCATCTATAGATGTCGTACATTCGGATTTATTCATAGCTGTCCGCGTCTATTCCATGGCACATAGTGTCTCTCGTTGGCTCGAGGAGCATCTAGTTGTGATTTGAAAACGCGAGAATATTATTAGATAAGACATACATTTCGTACTTTGTACGAATTCGTAGACTGCAAGTTATGAATGAGTAGTTTATTTTAAACGTCTAATATCTAGACGTTTATTTCGGAACTGAATTTTGAAAATCTTACTAATCGCATCGATTCACCGCACTGATTTACATCAGCATTCTATTTCACCATTTTCCAAACTTACAACTCTTCTAAAATAAATAGCACTTATAATAACTAGAAATATATCTTTCACATTCTATTATAGATCTTATGCTTAGATATATCAGAGTAAATACAGAATAATTTACAGAGAAAATAAATACATAATTATTTACAGAGATGTAATACATAATGACAAGTATTTAACTAACCATAAGGCCAGCCATTGTATTATAATTATGTTTTTGATGTTTTTAATTACAATAATTAAAAATTACATAAAGTATATTTCAGAACAGTTTAGAATATTTAACTTGGTAAAACACAAATTAAATTGTTTTTTTGTTTAAATTATTTTACATTAGATAAAATATTAAAAATTTTTTAATAAGCAACTGAGACAACAAACAGTAAAAAGGACTTGAAAAAATGATTTTTCGAGTTTATTAAAATCCATATTGTGAATTCATATTTACTATTTTGCCATGATAAAAAAAAATGATAAATAACAAAAATAAAAAAATTGTAAATAATCCGGTTTTATGGATAAATACTCCGTAGTCTTTTTTAAGAAAAGGAAGAACAAGGTTGAGAAACACTGCATAGTTAAACCCTCAGCGGGAAGAGAGACGGTAGGGAGGATACGCAGAGGAAACGGTCGCCATTTCCTGGTGACGCGAAGACTCCCAACCCAATCCTGAGCCATCAACCTCCGGCGAGCACAGTCTCACTCTACGACTAGCTATTCTCTGAATATTTTGGTAAGATGAACGTGGTTTCCGTGATATTAGAAGGGAATGAATTTGCGCCCAGTTTAGTTAGAGAATGTATTGTTCGCCGAAACTGTTTTTCATTCTTCTCAGCAGAGAAATATTCTTCAGTTCTTGAATATAAATCTCTGCCAGAAATATTTGCAAATCTAGGACGAGTAGTCAGTTCTACAAATTTTTGTAGATAAATTTCAATTTCTTAATACCTTGATTAAACTCAAAACCGATTTTTTTTTCACGTTTATTCCTCAAGGTATTTAACAAGAGTAAAAATAAAATGATTTAAAAATATTTTTTGCAAGAAACTTATATATTTTTTTGATAATTTCTAGTTATTTAAATTAATCAGATAAGTTTATTTAATAGAAACTATTAAATAAATATTATGAAATTTTCAATATAGTCGATCTAAGCATGAAAGCCTCTTTGACAAGAGAATGGCTTTATTCCAACATACATACACACATTCAATATGAAACGTTAATCGGTGATTGCTAACGGTTCAGTGCTTGCATTTCCATTAGCCACGTTAAAATAATAAACAGGATACAATGACACTAGCAAATCCGTGCATAATATAGCTATCAATTAATCCTGTGTAGGAAGCGACAAATTATTCCTTGGAATATATTGCATCCCTCCGCAAGAAAAATGACACAAATCGAAAATTTTCGAATTTCAAATTATATGCGAATTATGTTCGGTAAATTATGTATCGGTCTTTAATTAAGACAAGTGAATTTATAAAAATTGAATTCAAATACTTTCTAAAGAAATGACAAAAATCAAAATAGAAATAATTTTTAGAGATAATATAATACCATCACACACACAAAATAGATATCTACATTACTTTTAGATAAAATGAACAATATCAACAATTTGTAATAAGTTTTTTTTTTTTTTTAGTTATGTTTAACAATATATAACAGGTTGATTTAGACCAAAGCGAAAATTTTTGGATGATTGTATAATCTGTACGATTGTTACCATGAGATTCTAAATTGTAGGTAAATATTTTTTTTGAACATTTTCCTTTATATATATATGTATATATATTAATTATTAGAAGGTAAGAGTTCACTTGTATTCATTACTTCTTCACATAGAGTGCTCTAAAACTTAACTATAGTTTTTATAACTATAGTTAATACGATTATAAAGAATTTATCTTAAGAACAAATTTTCCTTTCTCTCTCCTGAACAATTTTATACTTTTTACTTCTTTTACTTTTTTTGTGAAGGTGCGATACATTTAAAAATATAATTTCTCATAAATTTTCATCATATTATTCATTACTATCCTATTTGATATAAAATATACTTTATCAAATGTGTATTAAATTTATATAAAGTTTAACTTTTATTTTCCAATATTTCCAATCTCTTCAGCTCTACAATTTAGAATATTCAATTCGTCAATGCATCAAAGAAATATATTACAAAGTTAGAGTTCCATCATAAACAAATGTATTTTTGACACATTGTTTTTCCGATATTTCTGTTATATTTCTGGTAAATAACTTCTGTTTTCATTTGATATTTTATATGCAAATGGCATCTAACAGGCGTTTATGATAAACCGACGAGAAATGTTTTTTAAATCTTTATATTACTTATGTTTTCGTAATTTCCACGATGCTTAAATGCCCAAAAGATGGTAGGATTATAAATGTAAACGTGCATTTGGATAATGCACAGAAGAAATCTGATATTTTATGAAACAACGGAGCACGGTTCAACGGACAGGAAAAAACATTTTATTCTCTCGTAAATATTGCGCGTGTATATTTTGCAAAACATATAACGATGGGGATGCTTACAGGGAGAGGTACAAACACACGATAGCTGTGTATAACATTGAGCAGCGATTTTCTGACCATGACGGAAAGCTCGACTGAATTAAAGTTCGTCGATTTAATTGCGTTAATGATAAATTTATCATTGCAATTCGAATTCGTATATGTATAATAGTTTCTCTTCTTGCAATGATATATTATTGAAATCGTATTTTATATTAATAATCGTTAATTTAATTCTGTCTTTGATTCTACATATTCATATTCAAAATCATTTAAATTATTTCACAAGTTGTTTCTATTTATATTAATAAAAATTAACATTATGTAATGTTCTTTTTTTCATCTCTGAATTACACATGTTCTTTATGATATCCATGTATTTGCTATTGCACGAGTGAAATCATATTGTAAACTACAATGTATGATCTCAGCATTCTGCGTAGATTGCAAAAATATATTTATCAGAGAGATGTGAATATTATCCTCAAATTATTTACAATGCATTATAGCGATTAAATCGACCCATTAAAAGATCAGCTTTATGCACGGATTTCCGATTGCGGCGCGAACGTTTCATCGCTCATTTATTTAATCCTAGCACGCGGAAAATCTGTGGGAGCATAATAGCCATCCCTACCACACGTAATACCATGAATCGATCGAATCGCGTCAAGATGCGAAATTATTATTCCTCCTTCGTATCACGCGAATGAAAACACAACAAGCGACATGCGATACCGATAACGTGGATTTCAATATCGTTGACCAACGAGCATTTCAGAGCGGTAGTTTCGGCGTGCCTGGAGCTTTAAAGCAGGCTGAAAATAAATTATGCACGCACTTCGCGTACGAATGCGCACGGTTGGTTGGACGGCGCTTTTCACAGGAAACGGCTTAACTGAGGGGAAAGGGTAGAGAGGATAGGGGCGTCATGAGAGAGCCCGGCGGGGTGTAACGGCGATGAGGGTTTGGTATAGAGGGGTGGTTGCAGGATGAAGCGGGCAGAGGCGGTGAGAGCGTGGCTCGACGTGAGTCGACGCGACGTGGCGCGGGACGAATCGGGGGTGGTCTGGTCGCAGAGGAAGAACTGCGGGAAACTGAAACGTGGCCAAATCGAAATTAACTCGCGCGTAACAAAGCCGCGACTGAAATATTAATTATCTGAAAATTAGTTGGATATGGGTCACCGGACACGATGAGTTATGTGAACAAGAGTAGATGGCAAGAGTACGAGTGCGATGTGTGCTTCTCGTAAATATGCGAAACGAGAGCGCCATTCACCATCCCAGAGCATTGTTCTTTACAACCCCATGACGCGCGAAGCAAGCACACGTTCATCAGCTTTTGGACGGAGACTGAAAACCAGGTTGACCGCGTGTCCGAAATGTTGCCGATATAAACTTTCCAGCGCGTGCATGAGACACTCACTCTCTATCGGCAGTTCCTTCTTGATGCGGCTTGTTGTCGGATGGTGCTTCGTAACTTTATCAAAGTCGTTTCCAGGTTTCTGTCTCTCCACGTAGCTGCATCCACCTCGTCCGTGACGATTCAATCTGTCGGACGGATTACACCGCACGGAAGAAAAATATGACTGAACCATGGCGAAGCTCTGACTTTAGTAATGACGAAGGAATTTTGTTGCTAATGGTCGAGATTGTTTACGTGCGATGAAAAACTTTTTTATGAACCATTAAAAAATTTGTGCGTTACTTTGTTTCATATTTTATTATATTGAGAAAACAGTTCTGTTCGTACCAATAAAAACTACAAATAAAATGTATTCTGATCATATCTCAATCATAATTCTGATTATCGTAATTAAATTTTCATTTATCTCGATTAAAATGTTTAGATAGATTTACTCACATTGCTTAAAATATCATGAAATTTAATATATAAATGTACTTTTAAGTTACACTAAATACAGTACAAATTAAATTTAATGTATCTGGAAAGTATATGTTTGTGTGCATATGCCTGAAATTTTAGTATACTTTACATAAAATTTTATGTGGAATTGTGCCATGGAATTTGATATTCATATATATTAAATGTCTTTAATGTATCTGCTTGAAATTTGCTTCAATTACATGTAATGGAAATACATTTCTTTTTAACAGTGTATAAGTGTCTGATTTGTATCTTTACGATTGAATCTATAAAAAAAATGCGATTAACGCAAACTTCTCTCTAATATATTCAATTATTTTTTTTACTGCATGCAAATTTTTTTACTGCATGGTATATTAGTAGATGCTGAGGTAGATGCCTTTCAACGAATCTTTTTCGTAAAATAGATTAATTTTTCTGATGAACAGATTTCAATTAATAAAAATATTTGAGATAGATTTGAGAAAAATATTAGAGAGAGAAGAAAGGACAAATAAAGAAACGAGAAAGATAAGTAAAACAAGAATTTATCGTTATTTTAATAAGAACATACACAAACATAATTGTATGTATATAATTATTATATTTAACCGTGTCTATAGGCGCAAGCAACAAGCTCTCTAAATCAAACTACAAACAATAACTTGATATATTGTATAGCAAGTGACACGTGATACACAGGACCATATATGTTGTTAAATATTTGCTGCGATGTAAGCAAGGAAATGTAAATGAGATTACTAACATGTCTCATGTAAAAAGAAGCAACTGTGGTGTTAAAGTATAGACATATGTGTGTGTGTGTGTGTGTGTATATATATATATATATATATATATATATATCATGCATACACAGATTTAAAGCTTTCATACGTTAAGTATATAACGGGATAATGTATGCTCGGAGACTAACAAGGGATGGCGCACGTTACAGCTACACAATCACGACCACTACTAATGGAAATGACACACACCTGACTTGCGCTAACTAACATTTAGTTCGAACATGGCGTGCAGGTTCTGTTTGTTTGATTGTTTGCCAAAAGCCCGCAAATATTGGTCGATCCATTTACTATGCACGTTGCGCCCATCCCCAAACGCGTTACAGCGCATTCGCGTTGGCTTTCTCCGGTCGGCGGCGGTAGCAGAGTTTTAAAATATTTGAGTTTCATTATTACATTGTTTCCTGGATTAGTAAAGGTTGATTACATTCTGCTGTGTAATCACTCGGTTGAAAATCACGTTTTCTCTCGTGACTGTTTCACATCCGTTACGGCATTAAAAAGATTGGCGACGTAATATGAAGTTACTACCGCGCCATGGATACATCCTTTACCTACTTAACTCTTAATGACCCAACGTCGAGTATCACTCGCCGCAAAGCTCACCACGATATGTTTCCACGTAGGATGAAAGTGAATATTTTTTTATATCACTAGTATAGTCAGATTGGTACTTCTCTCTATAACATTAACTTAATATTAATAAAATTGAAAGAAATGACTTAAATTTGCTTATTATCAAAATGAAAAAGTTACAGTTTATTTTATCTTTCTATGAGATTTAAAATAGGAAACTCAGAACTTCCATGAAATTCCAAATAAACTCTTTAAGTGAATTTTAAAAAATAAAAATAAAATTTGCGGAAATATATTAATTACAATTTGATAACATTTATAAGAAGTAAATAATTATTATTCAAAAAATTACGATAAATAACAATTACAACTTATTATATATAGTTAGAGATGAAAATTATAATATAATTTATTCGTTCTCTTTCTTTCTAATGAGTTATATATAATATCTTTAATTATAATTAAAAGATACACGCGATATGTTGTCTCGTAAAAAGTCAGATGCGCATTTGTGCGGAGTACTCTTGAACTGACGATATAATAAAAGAGTTCCAAAATGCAGTGAGTCAAATTACGCCAACGAGAATTTATGAAACGAGTATGTGAGTGCAGCTCGTGCGTCCGATGATGCGTCGGCTGATGGTCTACGTGGTGCTCAGGTTGTCGCAGGCTGTCGCATTCTCGCAGCGACATAGCATCAATTTTTATTTCTTTACATTTATGTCACTAGTGGTAATTCAAGTTTTCAGTATTATCGTTACATATGGACAGTATATATTAAAAATTATATAAAAAATTAAATTAGAGTAAAAGTTGCAAGGTATCAAAATAAAAATCAATTTATAAATATTTGTAAATATTCTTTTTTGCCTTAATTAAATTTGCAACAAGAAGTAATTATGTAATATACACGTAAAATTTTATTTGATAAATAACTTTGTAAAATATTACAGAGAATAGAAAAAAATAATGCTACATTATTTTAAATAACACATAATATTACGAAAGAATAAGTAAAAATAATAAATTTTCATTACTTTTTCCTTTTTATTTATTTTACTATAAAATAAATATTATGTATGTTATTTATTTTATTATAAAATAAATAAAATAGAACTCTCTTTTATTATACATCATTAAAAAAAAATTTTTATGTATTTTTTTATGTACAAAGTGAATACGCTTCGTTACGTAAATAATTTTGTGATAATTATGACTTAGAATATTAATTTATAGTAATAAATCTATTATTAATAATATTCTCTAATCAAATTCCATCAAATTTATCTTTATCATACATTACATGGGATGGTTCTGTGAAGCCTGAATAGCAATAGGAGAAGTAAATTCGGTATTATCAAAGCAGTTAGCGGTACGTCATTATAGTAAGACTAACCTTGATAGCATACATAGTTGGCTTCTAATCTCGCATTGGCATTATATATGAATAATGGAAAATATAATATTATTTTATTATAAAATAATATGCGTGTATTTGTGTCAATTTTTGTAATACTTGTCATGT
>Ga0157364_1000320_pt1 | contig 29748 bp, 23 predicted proteins | sample AttsexASBM2_FD_111476 | JGI IMG/M metagenome (GOLD analysis project Ga0157364, IMG submission 111476) | Fungus gardens microbial communities from leaf cutter ant in Ribeirão Preto, State of São Paulo, Brazil - Atta sexdens ASBM2 | ecosystem: Host-associated > Fungi > Mycelium > Unclassified ... | reverse complement strand
ATTTTTTTTCATAATTTTAATGTATATATATAATTGTCTTTATTTATATCTATAATAGAGTGATATTTTGATTTTATATATATATTTTGTGTGTGTGTGTGTGTGTGTGTGTGTGTGTGTGTGTGTGTGTGTGTGTGTGTGTGTGTGTGTTTGTGTGTGTGTGTGTGTGTGTGTGTGTGTGTGTGTGTGTGTGTGTACATATACACGTATTTCCATATCATTATCATAATTATTATTGTATTATTTTCTTATATATCTATATACCATTCACAACACAGAGTGCATAGTACGAAGCTGAATGTCGATTCGCTTATTCTTATATCACCATTCTTTTATACACATACATAAATATGTATATTAAAGAATGTGTTAAAAGAAGAAGCAAATCCAAAGCCTCAGTGTAACAACGCACAACCAATTTTTATACAACCTGCGTGCATTAAAGTATCATATCACTTTACTGTTGACTTATATGTGTGCCATTATATTTTGAGTAAATTTAATAAATTTAATTTATGAAACATTACGTCTCTCGATCATCGAGAGATATAAAGAAGAGGAATATGTTTAAATTATTATTTAGAATAATTTTACAAATTATATACAAATTATGTGTTTAACAAATACTTTAGAAGATAAAGTGTTGTGTTTTCTCTAGTAAACAACGATCAGGTTAATTATAGCAACAGGAGAAAATATAACTGATGTAAAGAAACAATTCGATTGTTGCTCCTACATCAAACACTCTTTCTCATTAGTAGGAATCAAACGTCCATCCGTTAACTATCGAACGTATCGAACGTTAACATTGAAATCTTGTGCACACGCACAGTGTCCCAAGAGCATTGCAGCATGTCCAGTTGCTCATTTCAATTATAATAGAAATTCATTCATGTCTAGTACGACAGCGTTATTCAAAATATTAATGTGTTTTATCTCCATCTTATTTAAATGTATAATTAAGTGCTAGTGATTATTAAAATCTTATTATTGCACGCGATGCAAAATGCACATTAATCTTCGCGCGTTATAGGCTGCTGTACCGGGCGACCCATTTCTGCCTCATTTTCCGATGATGTCAATGAAAGATACAAGACTTCTTTCTTAACTAGAAAACATCAGAATATCGTCGGAAAATGATACTATTGAAGTGGAACGCCACTTATCTTCTCATATAGTTTATTACATCTATTGATAGTTGTGCTTTGCAGAGTTATCCGTTCGTTTCTTTTTCCTTAGTCGCTGTTTGGGAAAATTTGATTTTTGCGAAACGACGTGCGAGTCGTAGACTGCATAGACATAGTTGTGGTAGTATTAAAAGTGGTGCAAAAAAGTGTGCCAAAGCAATATTGCGCATCCCTCGAGCAGTTGCATGCAGATTGTGAAAAATATTACGGACAAAAATCTAATATATGTAAAAACAATATATACTATATACTGTTAGAATTAAAATAATATTCTTGTGTCTATATATTCTATCGAATCCTTTTGATTCGCGAGATTTTTCCACGTAGCACACATAACGAGCAGCAGCATACTAACAAAGACACAAAGAATGAGAGTATTTAGTATAAACATAAATTTGTTTAAAAAAGGAAAAAAAAAAGACTTTCGCAGATATTCCTAGGAAGGACTTTCAACGACTTGTGCACACCTTAAAAACGGCAGTAAATTCGTCATACTTTATATATGTAAATATATATGTACGATCCGATTGCTTAAATGATAAATGAGCATATTAAAACAATCCTAATACTCGCATGCCATTCGCGCACATTGAGTTACTTTTTCAAAAAGATAAACAAGTGCAAAATACATCTTTCTCTTTTTTTAATATCGTTCGATCATCACGTGATTCACTTTGAGTTCTTTTAAATTATACTCTTAAGTCTTACTACAATTCTTTTGGCTCACAGGAGTTCTACTTCCTTTTAAGCTCGATCACTGAGCAATCATTGAATATGTCTTATTGAGAAACTATACGCGAGAAAGACAAAGAACGTCCTGCAGTAAACATTTCTAAAAAAAATCTATTACCTCCTCTCGCGAAGAAATCTGACGTGGAGTCTTACATTCTGGTTTTGAACACTTCATTGTTGCGTTGTAACATCAGAGATCGAACAAAAATCGAAAATCGAGAATCTTCATTTTCTTTTTTTTTCTCAATTCCTGTTTCGACAGTCTCGTTTGTTTCTACAAGTTTAAAATCATAACGTTTAATATCATTATATTTTGATAGATACAACTCCCACAGGTTCTCAAAAATGAGCTTTAATCTATCTATTTTACACTTTTCTCTATATTACTGCACATATAAAAATCTACTTACGCTTTATCCTTGAAATTGTTTGTAAATTTTCCAAGAATAATAGCAATTTTTTACAAATATCCCACTGGAATCCTTAAAATCGCATTAAAGAGATATGGGTTTTTGAGAAAACTCTTTTAGAATAGAAGCGGTTCTTTCATTCGATCTCTGATTGCAAGAGAAAAGTCGAGGAAACTAGCGAGGCACTTGAAGCTAATGATGGACTGCTGAAGTGTTCCGAAATTTCCCCGAAACGTATTCTCTTTTCGCCATGATCGCTAATAGTTTTGTGTTTTTTAGTCTATCAATTTCGTCCATCATCGTTTTTCATTTTTTCTTTGTAGACAAACTCGAGGCCTTTCCGATTAAATTCGGTTACTTACGTTCGAGATGACGTAGAAAATTACGTCCAATTTATTCACTTCGGAGCGGAGCAAGTTTAAGCTAAACAAAAAACGCTAAAGCCGTCTAGGTTGCACAACGCTGTTGTTATTGAGGCGTGTAGTCGTCTGATTGTTGAAGTTCTCATCTTGTGGTACATGCTCGGTGCGCTCATCGAAAAATCCCGGATTAAGAATGATGTTGGGGACGAGCTCAATCACCTCCTGCTCCTCCAGCTGCGCTGCAATTTCGGAACGGAGATTAATTTTCATTAGTCTAGGCCATGAGTCTCATTAGCTTCTACCCTCTCCCTTCACCGGTTTTTCTTTGTCAGGTATTGTAAATCATTTACGCCTCGAAATTTCGTGTCGGTTATCGTATTTCCAAATTATTTCTGACTGATAATTTCTGATTGATAATTTCATTAATGCAACAAGACTATCAGATTCCGATGCCAATCAAAACGCCGTTTGCCTGACAAATGAACCTGCTACCTTTGACCTACCTACCTCGATAATGTCAAAGATCTTATCGATATTACTTAACTAAGCCATAATGCTTTCTATGACTATCGTAATATTTACTATTCATTCATCATTACTAAATTATTTCAGCAGGCTCATTAACATTATATATGTATAGCATAAGAAATATCTAATTGGAATAATAAGAGAAAATATTCGTATATCAAAAAGATTCAGTAACCAGACAAGTAAATCTGCGGCAAGAAAATTCTATTGAATAGGTCGTATTTCATTCCATGTGCCATATATCGTAAAAGATAAAAATATTGTTTTATTTGTGTGCTCATTGTTAGTGTGCAGCAATCTGAAAAGTGTCGTATTTATATAATTGATGGAATGAGATCTTCATTAAAGATCCATGATATCGTATTTGTCAGTAAATGTTGAATCTAATGAGAAGTTTGCAAGGTGCTCAGAATATACAGAAACGAGATATTGTAAAAATATTAATTTTTCGAAAAACATGGCTGTCGCGTAATAGAGAGAAGCCAAAGATTAAAGTTACAGATAAGTCAGCTAGTCGGCTAAGATGCTAACAGGTTCTGTTGTTTGTTAAATGAATATGATGTATGTTCTTCAGCTATAACTTGCACGAAGGCTTTTATGGAGAGAGAGAACGATTTTCTCGAGCATCGTGCTTATTAGAGAGGCCATGAATGTTATGATCATCACCAGCGGAAAGTAGTAGTAGTAGCAGCAGTAAAGAGACAGAGTAGAAGCGGAAGCTCTTACGATACATTATCAGATAGGATGCTTACAGGGTGCCTTGCACTCGCGATACAGTAGGTAACAAGTACCTAAACCAAGAATCATAAGTGTGCCCATCACTATACCTACGGCTGCCACCCAGACGCGTGTATCGAAATTCTCTACGCCGGCTAAAAGGTGTCGGGCGAGCTCTGAAAATTAGTTATGTCACACAATAAAGTTACGTTAGTTTTAGCTTAGATATTGTATTAGAAATATTTAATAGAAAGATATATCTTGTAATTTCTATAAAAGATGTTATATACATATGAAGAATGTATCAAAAATATTGTCGTTACGAATTTAAAATTTTGGATTTAATATCACCTTTAACTCACATGCTTCAATATTCAAAAATAACTTTCAATAAGTAACTTTTAAATATAAGTTTAAATATAAGTTAATAAATAATTACTTTAATTTAATTTAAATAACGACAACAGATTCAGCTACAGATTTATACACAGGCTCTCGAATCTTTTATTTCAATAATAATTTCTATATACAAAATTTTTTATCGCAAAATAATTATGTAATAATTGCAATAAAATACCCAATTCTTCTACACTGTAATGAGTGTGACCCTCGACCTCCACGACTTCTCCTTTTCCTAGCTGATTGGTTGCCCACACTCGGAACGAGTATGTAGTGTTTGGCACCAAATGATACACATCTATCTGTCTCTTTAAAGTAACAAAATAAAACATTGTTAGTCTTAATTTAACTAATCTTTTTTTTTATAAGGAATGGAATAACTTAATAACGTTATAAAAAAATATTTGTTTTTTTATAGTCTAATAATTGAAATCGAAGCAGATACAATGTTATAAAACAATGTTACGCTATTGCGATGATTGCAGTATTATATAACATTATCAAGTTATCTCGTCACGTTTTTTTTTTCAACATCCTTATTTTCCATTACAATTTCCAGATCAAGGTATTTACAGAATTTGGAGGAATGTGTGTTGGAATAATGGGCTTCCATTCTTCCGGATCTTCACCCGCGGCTGGTTTCAAACGATATTCGGCAGTGAAGTCTATAATAGGATATCCGCCGGTACCAGCCACTTCCCAGAGAATGTTGGCCAATATCGTAGATGGCTTGACCCATACATTGTGCAGGGCTGGGGGAGGTGCTAAAGACATAAAAGAAATATACAATAAATAAAATCTAAGACTGTATTTTAATAGAGTAATGCTTATGCTAAAACTTGATTGAATAAGATTCCTAAAATTACTACCAAATCTAAAACATGAATTAAAATTTTTCAATTAATCTAAAATTCATTAACTATTAATTGGTTTTTTCGAAACATTTAACTATATTTAAAAAATGTTACTATCTGTGATCACAAATTGTCTCATATAACATCAAGGTGGCCAAGCTATAACATACTTTTGACTTCCACATTGATCTTAGCTTTCACAGTATCGTCCAAAGTGCATGAATAATGGCCGGCGTCATCCACGCTGACATTTAACAGTTCCAGCACACCATTTGGTTCAATTTTCAGCCGTTCTACCTGTCCATCCTCCCGTCCCTCTCTTATCCACATCACATTGGATTCCTCAGAATGTGAAAGATCACTCTCCTCGGCACAGGCCAGTTTCAGATCTTTACCCACGTCCACAGCAATGTACCGCATTGGTATCACAGCCAATGCTTCCTGCCATCCTGCAAGTTCACAAATCATTCATCAACATTTGTCTTGTATATGATTATTCATGATAAATCATTAATAATAACTGTTTCATTAGACTATCTATTAGGTGCCCTAGGCAAGCAAATTGATAAACAAATTCATTACACCTAATAGAAAAGACTGCTCTGTCAAAAACAAACAAGTATAGTCCAATAAGTAGTAACCACAGCTGAATACATAAAATTGTATAAGAATTATTTAATTTACAGATTTCGAAATTTAATCGCATCCTATTTCCTTTTTTCTTCATTCTCCTCACATAAAATATAACTGTATATTTATTTCAAGATGTAATTAACATGAACGGATCTTTAATTGTTGCGATGCAATAATTCAACCAGGAAGCATCTCATTCTAAAAAAGATCTATAAAAAAAAAATTAGCAAAAAGAAAGAAAACATGATGATGACAAAGAATTGCGTCGTGATCTCGGCAGGTGGTTTCGCAAACACACCACATACACACTCTATCATTACTCACGCTTGCGAATAACGTAGATAGCAACGGAAGTAGTGCAAAAGCGACGGAAAGCAGCGAGATAGTCTGTTTACATAACTACGACCCTGAATCGTAACGATCATCCGCGCGCGTATTGTAGCCGGTTGCGGATTGCATGATCATTGAATATGGATCACGGCATTGTTCCTCGAACGGAAGCGCATCTCTTTCTCTCTTCCTTCCTTCCTTCCTCACGCACACACGTACATACTCGTTCTCTTTCTCTCTTTTGTTAATTATCATTCAGCGAAGATTCTTACCTGCCAGAAAGAGTATCAGCAACGGTAGCAATTTACGTTCGTCCATTCTGCCATAATAATACACCTAAATGCCTGGCGAGACCTTATTTTGTCACGGGACTCTCCTCGATCGCATCTCTCTCTCGTCTCATATCGAATGGTCTTGTGGTTTTTTTACTCCGGATTTTTTTACTCCGGATTTTTTTACTCCGGATTTTTTTACTCCGGGTGTACGCTGAGAGGATAAAGGAGAGAATAAAGGAGAGGAAAAGGAGGAGGAGAAGGAGGAAGCGCGTCACTCGGTGCCGATCGTTGCCGCTGTCAAACTCATCTCGCCGCGTACGTCGTTTACTTTACACGCCAACCGTATGTCACCAGCGATCGCTACGCGAACACCGCCCGTCCGGCGCGCCTCCCTATTTTATTGAGTCGCGATCCCAACGCCCCCTCTAACTCAATTTCGCGCGCCCTGTCTTATCGATCACCGATGTATCTTCCATCTAAAGTCGTGATCAGACTATGGCCGGTATTCATAGTCAGATCTTATACTCAAGATCGTCCTAAGTACGATCTTAAGAAGTCACGAACCAATCAGAAGGTTGCATTAGCGTCTTAAGACATTATTTAAGACAGTCTTTAAATAAGATTCGACTATGAATGTCCTATGTATTGCAAATTGAGATTAAGATTGATGTTCGATCAATGATGATGAGAACAGAGCAGGTTGAGATTGAAATTGCAGATTGAAATATAGAGCTCCTTCTATTTTTTCAATCTTCAATCTCAACCAATAAGCTTCCAGTATTTCACGTGACTAATCCACGTGACTAATTTTACCAAGTGTTATTGTTATGTACAAATACGTTAAAAGAGTTATAAAAAAAATTGACAATTCAATTAATTAATGAAAATATGTAAAAAATGACTCCGAAAATAGAAATATGGATTAAAAAGAAAGAATATGCTTTGATACACGAAGTGGAAAAGCGTTCAATATTATGGGCATTGTTTGATTTAATCTTAACTGTTGTTGGATACAATTTATAAGGTGATTGAGCAATCTTCAATCTTAATCTCAATCTCAATCTCTAATGCAGTCTGATCATAGCTTAAAGCCCATGTTACACTACGATTGCAGACGCGGATTGGATATGGCTCGCGAATTACGGATTGTCGATTGGCCAATCACATAGAAGTAACCAAAGATTCGGATTGTGAATCGTAAATAGGTAAGCCTCTATTTTTACGATTCGTAATACACAATTCGTGTCAAGTTTAGATTTATTGTGTATTTTTCAAGTAAATTATTTTCTTAATTTTGTTTTATTCACATTCTGTAAACTGCAACAAATCACAAACTTCTTTTAAATCGATCATCTTTTCAATCAATCACTTTTTAAATCGATTAGGATCTTCCAATGACAGTTCTAAAAAAAAATTATGTGCATCCTTTTATCTTTTCTTCTTACAATCCATTTATGAACTCATATTTTTCGCTTAGATCTACTTAATTTATATCCATACATAATTAAAAGCAACGAAGATGCACATAACTTTTTTTTTATATATTGTATTATTTATAATAATAATTGTAATTTATGTCATAGTCACCAATAGCATGCACATTGAAAACTGAATTCATAACAATTCATAGAGTGAACAAAAAATCTGGATTCAATGATCCGCAATTTCAATTCGATCCGCGTCCGCAATGTGTGATATGGACTTAAAGCTGCGTTCGATAATACAAATCTGAGGCGTCAAAGTGCTCTTTTTTTTCAGTGCACGTGACGTATGCTATAATATAAAAGCTTAAACACAATAGGCACAGACAATAGGGAATAACGAGCCGTTCAATCAGAACTCTAGGACAATCGAACTTATATTCCAGAACTCTGATTGAACAGCTTGTTATTCTTTGTTGCCTGTGCCTATTGTGTTTAAGCCTTTAGAGCATTCCGACGCTTCAGATTTGCATTATCGAACGCAGCTTATAGAGTTCTACATTAGTTGCAAGCTGATCACAAGTTTGTTGCGACAGTATGAAGCGTTGACTTCGAAATGTAAGCTTCAGATTGGCTGTCGTAACAAACTTGCTTGATCGACTTGCAACTAATGTAGAACCGGCTTAAAAGAAAACCCTTTATAATCGAGATCGAAGCGCCCTCGTTTCAAGTTCAAGTCAATTAATGAATTTCAAAACACAGCGATAAAAATCGGCATGGTACGAATGTATCAAGTGACCGAAGTTTTACGAAAATCTCGAGATTGTATTTCAGAAAAGTACGGGAGTAACCAACATATCTCGCGGATATTGTTTCTCTCTCAAAATCGACTATTGAACATAATTCACGCATGTGATCGCATGATCTACATAGGAATTGGTTGAAGATGAAAAGAAAAAGGAGTTTAAATCGACAAGACTCTAGATATTTTTATAATAGTCCATTGAATGTTTTTAGGAAAAGGTAATTTCTGACCGAATTAAATTTTTATATCAAAAGATTGTTGTTTATATCAAAAGACTTATGATTTTTATCAATTGGTATGGTGAATTTCATTAGTTTGATAGATGAGAAGATGGTACACAAGAATAGGAGGTTATCTGGTGGAAAATTGAAAAAACAAAATGCAGTGAACTCCTTTAAAAGAATACCTTCGCGAAATAGTATAATTGTCATCAATGACAGCGACAGTGAAAGAGATGATAGAAACGAAGACGCCTCACTCAGCGTCATTGAATGTAGTTCAATATCTTTTCAACAAAATAAAAAACTGAAAACTTCTACCAAGAAAAACACAAATAAATCATCTGTAATATCATTAGATAATGATTCATCTGTACTTTGTTTGACAGATATGCAGGAATGTTTAAATGAAGAAAGTATAGGTGAGTTGACTCTATTTTCTAATAAAATTCAAAACAATTTGAGTATTTTCTCCAATAAAAAACACAAAAGGTGCATTTCATTTATAATTATTGACACAAACATCATTCTATCTTTGGTGGAAGTAACAAGGACAAAATGACACTTTACCATCAATAAGAGAAAAGCATCTTCTGTGTATCACATTGGCCTAGTTTACATTATATATGTTTAGATGGCTCCCTACATAATAGATCAGGCTTGTTCAATTTAGGTTCTGGAATCAAAACGCAAAACCATCGACGCAAAAAAATTCAACGTAAGATTTCAGAGACTATAAAGTATTAATATGTATTGATACTTATCAATACTTTATAGTTTTAATCTTATTAACATTGATTTTTTTTTATATCAATAGCGTTTTAGCTCCAGAGTTCAAATTGGACAGGCCTGTAATAATTATTCTTGTTTAACCTACAAATTAAACAAAGACATATAGATAGAGGCCTAAATGTATGTAATGTAAATTAAGTCACTGAAATATGATTGAATCATTTTTTCTTCGTATATTTTTAACATTGACAAACAACAAGGATATAATGAAATCACTATTACAATACATGTACTTGTCTACTTGACATAAATGATTCATATTAAAATACTGTTTTAAAGTAATATCTATTAAAATGCTATTTTAAAGTAATATCTGTATATTATGACATTTAGCACCATCACAAACAGAGGATGATGTGGTTGAATTATGGTCATGTCTAAATTCATTAAATATGAGTAAAGACAAGAAAAAGCATAAAAGAGAGAAAAATGCAGATAAAAATAAAGATGTGAGACATTATTTTGATGAGACAAATGAGATGTTTGTGATAGATACAACACCAAATTTGAAGTATCTCAAATTTTTAAGAGATACAAATACAGATACATCCGAATATGTATGGAAAAGAAAAAGAAAACAAGATGTATCTTCCAATAAAACTATAGCCAAATCGTTCGTTAAATCCATTAAGCGAAGCACATTGAAATGTTCAGATAACAGTCAAAGAAAAAGGCACTGTGGAAACTGGAATCCAAGTCCCACAAAATTAAATATACGTTATAGTAACAAGTTGCGAAGAGAAGCAGAGGAAACTCAGAAAAATACAGATGAGAATATCGGAACAAATTCAAAATATAAATTAAGAGAGATAATTGTTGATGGTTGCAATGTGGCAATGAAGTATGATACTTTTTTTCTAATCATATATATTACTGATATGTTATTGATGAATTTTGATAAAATGCAAAGATTAGCTAATTATATATAGGATATTCTTGGATTAAACTGCCAAACTTAAAATATGGATGACGTCCATTGGCTGAAAGTGTCTTCCATATGACTGAAATTCCTAACGGATGAAATTCCTAACATAGAACTAGATCTTCGGGTACTTATTGATAGATTTTGATCGAAATGTTGTAATATGATGGCTGTTCTTCTTTCATTTTGCAGTGATGCAAAAACTCCATCAGCAAGAGAATTCCCAGGGAATGGGAATATATTAAATGACCCAGTTTCCTTCAGTCATTGAAATGTTAAAGAGAATACTGATTTATTCGGCAATCTTCTGTTCAGAAATCACGCGACGTATTCATGGCGAGCAGCGTTAGCATTGCCGTCACAAAATCCATATAAATATACCATGTCGGCATATTCACTATCGTATATTAGAATACGTACGAGGCATGATTATAGGTTTATTCTACAAAAAGCATTCAACGAATTAATAGCTACGAACTATGAGTTTTGCGAACAAAAGCCTATCAATGACCTTCGAACTTCAAAACAAAAACAGAGATATTTCAATTATTCATTCCTATAGTTGTGTATATAATTTCATAAATAAATATGTCTTGAACGAAGCGTTTGCGAGCATACATCCAGAGGAACATTTTTGTTTGTTTTGATTCTGAATTCATATTTTAAGCTTGGTGGTTTAACCTGGGAACACCCTGTATACTTATAAAATTTATAAAGATTGCAATTTTAATGTATATCATTTTGAATTTCTATTTGAAGATATGATAATTTTTATATTTTAGCCATACACAAGGTAAAGAATTCTCAGAAAAAGGTATCCAAATAGTGGTAAATTATTTTAAAGAGAGAGGTCATATTGTAAAAGTTTTCTTACCACAACACGTTCGTAGAAAGGAACATACATTTCTTGAACAATTGTACAAAGAAGGAACAGTCATTTTTACACCTAGCCGCAAAATTGGTGGTAGACAAATTACATCTTACGACGATCGGTACCACATTTTTATTATATAAATAGAAAAAATAGAACATATATTTTATTACATTCTTTAATACATAGTAGAAATTATTTCTTATATAGTAAAATGTTCATATTTTTCATATACATATATAATATTAGATGCAGTATATAATATTATATTCTTATTGTATATGTATAAACGTATCTTTACAGAAGTATAAGTAATCATTAGATTATAAATAGATTATAAATAATCATAAGAAGTATAAGTAAACATTAATTTCTCCATATTAAATATTAGCAAAATGTCAGCAAATGCAGCAGATTTGATCAGAAAGAAAAGAAAAATTAGCAGACTGACATCAATTACGAACGCATTCTGATCCTGCTCTGTAAACAAAATTGTAGGATCAATTGTATATCTTGAAATGAAATGAAAATAACTAAATTGAGTGAATTTACTAAAATATTTACAATTTCATTAGTCAATATCTAGTAAATTGTTCATTTTTGTTTTCATCTCATTTTAAGATATACATTTTAAGATATCCTTAAGATATAATCTCATTTTAAGATATCGTTCACATAATCAGACAGTAGATTGACGGTAAAATAAAGCAATATCTAAGTACATCTGATGGCAGGTAGTAGAAATTGAGCAGAAGTTGTAAATCCTGCTCGGTCTCTATTGTTAATCTGCTAGCATAGCATGTCAGCAGACTCATATTTCTCAAGGGAGCGATATATATATACGTATCGCTCCTTTGTATATTTTTAAAAAATACATATATATATATATTTTTAAACATAAGACGTAATAAAAATTTAAATCTTGACGCTTCCTCATTTCTTTTATCGCAGATTTATCTTGAAATATGCGACAACGTGTGGAGGGATAGTAATTTCCTCGGATCAATACAGAGATCTGTATAGAGAAAAACCGGAATGGCGCAATACTATTCTGAACCGTTTACTGATACCCACCTTTGTTGGGGATTACATTATGTTTCCGGAAGATCCGTTAGGCAAGTTTGGACCTAATCTCGAGAGATTTTTGCGACATTGATACAATTATATTATCATAAAATATATTATTCTCAAGGAATGGAAGTAATTAGTTACTTGCAACGCTGTTACTTTCCTTACCATTACTCTTATAATAACAGTTTGGCAGTAATAAATTTTACAGAAAAAGCAACCGAATAATAATTCTTCCATTCCTTGATTATTTTAATTTGGATATCAGGATTAATATCTTGTTATCAAGAAACTGTGAATCTTTTATATTACAATTTTATTTATTTCAAATACTTTCTATTTTTTTTTCTTTATATAAACCGAATATATGCTTTTTGTCAGACCTAAAAAAATTATTCATATACGATTAAATTTTTGTAAATTTTAAATTTTGCTCTATAAAAATGTATATGCATTTTAGCATTTTTTAATGTAAATTGAATTATATGTTGCAAAGAAAAATGAACAAATGGATTTATTTTGTGTAATGTATATACGAAATACTGTGAAATTAACTTATATTTCTATAATAATTATTTTATATATATATATATATATAATTATATAATAATTATATAATAATTATATCATAATTTATATTTCTATATAATATGCGTTTATACATATATGAGATGTATTTATAACGCTGTAAAAAATAATTTGTTTACAAAATTCTTTGCTATCGAAATGTTGAATTCTATTATATTACACGATAAATGTATGCGAGGTAAGTTAAAGAAAAATAAAAAAAAGATTAATAATAAATTTTATTTTTTGAACTGTATAGTAATGATTTTCTTACAACTCTCATCTTTCATTTGAGTTGCAAAATGGTGTACTCACATATACGCGCGTGCGCGAGTGTAAGATCTTATAAAAAATTTATAGAAAAAATAAACATACAATGTTATCACAAACTATAGGTTATCCTATGCTGGTCTCCAACAATGTTTCCCTGATTGATGAATGAAAGCCATGCTTTCTTGCGCAGATTCACGTGCAAAACGTTGCATTGTGTTTTCATTATCGCTATTATGATGCGCATTTAATAATACTGCTTCATGTTGGAAGGCTGAACTAACAGCTGAAATAGTTTTACATGAGAATATAGATATTTTTCATAATATTAAAAAGATTAATAAAAATGTGTAGGTACTGTGTTTAGCTTTTTATAAATAATTAATATTTGGATATACATAAATATATCGAATTAAATATTGTATAAGTTAAAGATATAAAAATTAAATATTTTGTTAAATGTGAAATATGTATCGATTTACTTGATTTGGCGAATAGCTTCCTTAACACATAGTCATCATCTGTAATTGAAACTGGTTCTTTTCTTTCAATAGAACGTCCCAGACGACGACCGATTAAATAAGAAACACGTTCTCCCTCAAACATCGCAGAAACATTTGTACTGTTCGATTTTTTTTTGTGTTTTTTTCGTTTACGAGTAGACGATGACGTGAGTTTATCATCACTTAAAACAATTTTATTCTTTTGTTTCACTGAACTATTATCTAGAGAACTCACTGTAATTACATTCTGTTCACAATTGTCCTTAAATGTATTTTCATTTTCTATATTACTATTTCTTTCAATATTTGCGTCAGAATTCATATCGAAATCTTCACATTTGCTCGGAGACTTTTGTGTATTATTTTGATCGGAAGATAAGTATTGGTCCACAAGCATATCATTTTTTGTGGCAAGAGCATCGATGCGTCTTGAATTATCATTTTGTTCATCACATTTTTCTTTACAAGTACTATTATTTGCATCTTCATTTTCATCGCGCATTGATTTTACACTAGCGCTTATTTTCTTACTGAGAATCGACGCTAACTTTTTCATTTGCTCGATCTTACTGAGAGAAAAGCCACTGGATGTCAATTTAGATTCTCTAAATAAGCGATCCGATTCGGAAAACTCGCCGGCTATCGGCTCATTTAGATTAAATAACTCCACCAGATCTGTTGGTTTAAATAGTTGACGTTGGCGTGGCTCATCAAGAACTTTATTCGAAAGAAGTAACTTGAAAATCTGTCTGTGGTATATCTGAAAAGAGAGAAGCAAGTTTCCTTACTAAAAAATGTTATTAAACTATTTTATTAAACCTTACAAACGTATCATTATTCATCTCTTTTTTATCATTAAAATTGATGGAACTTGATAGTCTTTGTTACCAACTTTTTCCTCAATCGTGCCAGCAGTAATTAATCTATAGACAGTGACTTGCTTATTCTGGCCTATTCTCCACGCACGTTCTCTTGCTTGAGCGTCTGTAGCTGGATTCCAATCGGGATCGTAAATAACTACTCGATTTGCACCGGTCAGGTTTATTCCCAGGCCTCCTACGCGCGTTGTCAGCAAGAAGACAAAATATGACGAGTTCTATGGAAAGAAAGAATTAATTTTTCAAGGAGATTATTCTTGCCATAAATTTTTCAAATAATTAACATGTACATTGTTAAATTTTTGAATCGTTTGCTGCCGTTGAGACATTGCTGTTGTTCCATCCATTCTCAAATAAGTATACTTTTCACGTTGCAAAAGAGACTCCAAAATGTGCATCATCTGTATACAAAGAAAAATAAATATGGAAAATAATTTATTTGACTGATCAATTATATAATAACATGTCTAATATTATATAATAACTCTAATAGGTAATTTAAATCGAAAAACACAAAACTAGTATTTTTGTAAAAAAAATTTAAAATATGTGTAATATTTATTTATAAATATCTCTTAAAAGTATCCCATAATATTGATATTTTTTTGGACGAATATAAAAAATTTATTTAAACATAAAATTTTTTAAATATGATCCTTTTTTGAACACATATGCTATATGTTCAAAAAAGGATCATATTTACCTGTCTTCCCTGAGTAAAAAGTAGCACTCTATGACCTTGTTTTTGCCAGATTTTCAGAAGAGATCGAACCACTGTCATTTTTCCAGCACGTTTATAATATCCGAACTTCTCTATTTGTTCGTCGGACAAATCAATATCTTCATCGGAATCCTTAAAAAAAAAAACAAGATTTATAATTTTATAAATAAAGTGTTATTATATTAGTTATACTTACTTGTTCTATGTTGTACAAAAACAGATCCGGATGATTACATATTTTTCTCAATGCTGATAAAGCAATGAGAAACCTCGCCCTGTATCTTCCGCTATCACAATAATTTCTCTCGTGTAAAACAAAAGAAACATCATCGGAGCATAAATATTTTTTATATAATTTCTTTTGCTCGTCTGTTAAGCTGCAAAATAATACCTAAAGAAAAAAACAGATTGATTCGATAAAAATGGAAAAGATTACTTTATTACTTTATCAATATTACTTTATTTTCTGTAAAAAAAAGATTAAAAATGGAAGAATATAATTGTCTGCAACAGAGACATATCTAAAAAAACAAGATGAACCTGTTCGTTTTTCTCCGGTAGAGTGAGATGATGCTTCACATCAGTCTTTGTTCTTCGAAGCATGTATGGTGTAATAGTGTTTTTCAGCATAGTGGCTATTTGGAGAGCCGTTGCTTTCTGTAACGGCGTGGCATTTGTGTAACCACCGCGTGTTATGGGCATTGCGCAATGTTCTAGAAATACAGATAGCGTGCCCAATTTGCCAGGTAGAATGAAATCAAACAAAGACCACAGTTCTTTTAGAGAATTCTGCATTGGACTACCAGTCAATAGCAATCGATGCGGAGTGGAGAATCGCTTCACCGCTCGGCTTACCTATAAAATAATATAATTTAATTAATATGAGAAATAATATTTGAAAGTATTTTGTAATAGACATTTATTATATCAATTACGAAGTTTATTAAATAAGGAAATTTATAGTAATATATAAATATAAATGAAGTAATTCCATCCAATTTTTAACAAATAATTACCTTTGCTTGTGGGTTACGAATCTTATGGCCTTCGTCCAGAATAACATAATGCCATTGACTAGACACAAGCAAATCTTTGTGTTTGAGGACTCCGTTGTAAGAAGTAATAAGTATTCCGCCAGTTTGTAGAGATTCTATCAAACTTTCTGGATCACCTGAATGAGAATATTGCGAATTTTGCGAATATCATTTCTGGCTGATATCTTGAGAAACATAAACTATTTACTTACCATTATAGCCACCAGAATGATGAAGCACAACGACTCTGAAGAAAGGCCACCATTCGTGAAAATGCTTCACCCATTGTTCCATTAAAGTAGCAGGACACACAATTATAGTCGGGCCTAATCCTCTGTATCTGTTAATTGTAAAGAGAATTTTTTTTTTTAAGTGTATCAATACATTTATAACATGAATATAACAATAAAGAATAAAATTATATACATAAGTACATATCTTTCTTAAGAAAAAAAAAATATGCAGATATTTTGTATACATATAAATTCTACATTAATTAAGAAATACAATACCTTCCATGGTAAGAGAGCAATTCACTACAATCCAAACCCGCGAGAAATGCAATAATCTCCACAGTTTTTCCTAATCCCATCTCATCACCCAACAGACCGCCTAATTTACGGCTATGTAATTCCCAGAGCCATTTAACTGCGACTTTTTGATATCTAGTTATAAAAAATTTATAGTTAAAGTTACATATATTACACACCCACGCACGCACGCACGCACATGTATATATATATAATCATATTAATTCAAATATGACGCTAAATATTGAATTAATTCTAATACAAAAAATTAATTCATATCAAAGTAAGTTATAGAAAGATCTGAATATTAAATTTAAATCTTTTCTTTAGTTGTTCTAAATATTACATAAATATTTATATTTGTAAAAAAAACTATTATTTACATTTAAATTATATTTATGTTTATAGATTAAAAAATTATAAACTCGACAAAATAGCATATCTACCTGTATAATTTTTCCCAAATACATTGTGGCATTTTAAAGAGAGTATCAATTTTGTGCATTGCTTCATCTTTGGGATAAGTATTTGTCCCTACTCTTTGTTTGAATAGTTGATTATCTCCATCATCTTGAGCTGGAAAAAAGTAACAAGATCAAAATAATTAATAATAAAATAGTAATAATAACAAAAGAATCAAATAATTCATCAATTGTAAAATATGTACAATATGTACTTCTTTTTGTGCGGATGCAGCTGGATTTGACTGAAGTTTTTTTTTTTTTAGATGTTTTAGTCTTTATATCTGAAAAAGATTGTTTAGCGTATCTCTTTTGAGTGTATCTCAACAAATTGAATATTAATATTACCGAAATCCACTTCATTATCACTAGGAACATATTCGCTTTCTGAACTATTGTCAACAATTTCATTTGCTTCATTGGAGCCTGTCTTGTCTATACTTTGCACAGTGTTATCTTTGCTGTTCTCATGTTTAGATTTTTGACATTTTTTATCCGTTCTTGTATCAGTATCAAGTAATTTTGTTTTTTTGATTGGTACTGTATCTTTGTCAGGTGTCTTAGATACAGTCTTTAATTTTCTCTTTTGTTCAGCAAGAGCAGCTTGTTGTTTGAAGTACTTCTCAAGATCAGACAATTGAGAACTTTTATTGGCACTCCTAAAATAATGTAAAATAATTATTTTATTATTGAATTTAATTGTGAAAATTTGAATTATTTAAACACTAGGCTTATCAATTGTTACAATCAAAATTTAACTTAAAATTGCAAGTAAAAGAAAATGAACATTTTATACCCTTCTTTTTGCTCTAAAGCTGATTGTTTAAATACTGCTTCAAATGGAGTAATTTCTCCAATCTCAACCTGCTTTTGCAACTCTGCTTTATGATTTTCTTTGCTATTAACTTTGATATTCCTTTTGGCATTTGGTTCAACATCATCTTGTATTCTATGCTGATTGTTTAATTTTGTAGTACGTTTGATATGTTCTGACACTTCTTGCAAAATGCTGTCTTCTGTTTTAACCGACACTATCTGTAGACATCAGCAGATGTTATTTTATAGAAAAAAAAAGGGGAAAAGATGTGAACAAAATATTTCATTATTTTAATGTGCCACATGTGACATAAAGTCACATAATTAATTTTAATTCAACATTTAAGTTAATTCAACAGTTTACTTAATATTCTAACCTAAATGATTGTTTAATATTATTGCTTGAATTACCTCTTGCAAATCACTTGGAAACTCGTTGCTAAACATATTTCCTATCGTGTCATCGGCCAGACTCGACACACCACTGTCGTTATTACTTGCCTCTGCCATGTTGACTCTGTCACGTTAACGTATCATTTCGCGACGAAGATGTGTGTTATTAAAACGGATTCGATCTTCCAAACTCATTACAAGATCGTGCATACAGTACAGATATAAATTGTATAAATCAACCAATCATTCGTCATTCAAATCTAAACCCGGCTCAAGCAAAAACTCTGTCCCTGTAATCTCGCGATTGTTTTTATCGCGCAGGAACTGCTGCCTATTTTACCGATCGAATGTCGCTTTAAATTCAAATTCGCATATCATATCTATAGAGGTGCGTTCCAAATTACTCATAAAGCGCATATGATGTATCATTTTATTCTTTTTTATTATTTGGTGAATAACAAGGATAAATGATGCAACATGCGTTTCATGCGTAATTCGGAACGCACCCTATGTAGACTGATGACGCATTATAATCTGATAAACGATAAATTACGCAACATGTCAAAATAAGTTTAGGAATACATCGACATCCTATAAATATATGTTGCGTTCATATCAATTGCATGCCTCATTTGCAAATTAGTGAGATTAAAAGAAAAACTCAATTTACTTTTATAATAAGAAATAATATATTAAATTATACCGATATCTCAAATATGTAACAATCTTTATCAGAATTCACAATAAAGTAATTCATATTTTTTTCGAATAATTAACGAGATTGTTATTTCTCTTAAATTAAATCAAAGCATTGCGTTTTTTCGCTTATATAAACGTGTTACAAATATGTATCATCGGATTTCACAATAAACATAAGGCGTTCTTTTTGGCTAAATTTTTACACCAGTCATTTTTCTTCTTCTTCTTTCTTCCTAAAGAGAAAAGGAAGAAAAATAAATTGGTGCAAAAGTTCAGCTAAAAAGAACAGGTCTATAATTCACATTTTCCTTATATATTTTATGAAATTATTTTTTTTTTAATCAAATCGAAAATTCGCATCCTTTAATTTGCTTATTAAAGTGATAAATTAAATAAGACAATGGCGAACTCGAAATAATACAATTGAAAGAGAAATAAAGGAAAAAAATAATCTATTCTATAAAACTACAGTTTAAGATAACATAGAAGAAGCAACAGATTTCGCAGGTAATTTACGGTTTACGGGTATGCGAAAACCATCGGCAGTTCTATAGAATTTCTTCTCGGGGGTTCGAATAGGTGGTGTTATGCCCGCGGAATTCATAAAATTCATTGATGATGCCAGAGAATATCTGCAAATAGAAAATATAATAAAAGTAGAGGATATTATAATATCATTTAGACATTTTACTTTCAAATTATCAAAATTGAATGGCATAATATAATTAATTGTATGTAAAGCAAAAACGAAATTTCACAAGGAGATTTGTTTTTGTTTCTTTGATCTCGTTCAAAAATATAAAATCGTTCTTTTTGTATTGTTCAAAATTTCATACTTTACCCTGTGTTCGATTGATTCGAAAAAATACCGGAGTCGGTCATCGGCATTTCTATTCGGGATCGCGGAGTTTCCTTATTGCCCATCTGAATAAATAGCAGTTTCTTTTCGAGTTTCTCATTAGCCTTCTTCGAAGTCACGTATTTTTCCGTCAACGCTCTCAAATTGCGACGTTCTAGCCAGTATCGAGTTTTCAGTACCTCATATTTTTTATCCTTTTGAACGCATCATCGATAGCAAAAATTTAAAAAAAAATGATATACGTAAAAGAAATATAATAAAATTAAATCACAAAAAATTAAGATTAGGAAAAATCAAAAGTAAGAAAATAGGAAAGATAGGTTCTGATTTTATATACAAGATTGGAAGCGCAGCATTTGTTATTTTTAAATTAATGATTGTCGCAAAAAATGACCATCGGAATTTAAAGAAAAATGGAAAGAAACAAATAACATAAGGATAGTTAAAAGACGAAATGTAAAAATAACACAGCACAGATCATTCCGGCAATATTTCAACGTTTCAGTAATATAGTAATAACGTTGTAAACATGACAGCAATGTTATTGCAAACTTCTGTGCTGTATGGAAGTAATAAGAAATTAAAACTAGAAGAAACTAAGTGATAAGAGAATAGGAGACTCTGATTATATGTACAAGTTCCTGGAAGCGTTGCATCAATATTTTAAACTGATTGTTGCGGAACGAGTCCACCTTCAACAACATTTCCATAGTCTCGGCAATAGAAGTGTGGAAGAATGGTGTCAACTTCGGTATCAATGGCTCTTCTAATGCTAACGAAATGGTGCCGATACGTTGACATTGCGGACACTGCTTCTCGACTGTAAAGTTGTGAATCGAAGGTGAATAGAAAAAAAATCGTGGAAAGTTATACATCATAATGTGAAATATTTCTTAAAATTTACATTGCTGCAGACAAGTCTGACAAGAGATATGACCGCACTGTGTAATGTAATACGGACGTTTGCCTCTATAAAGTGGAGTGAAGCATTTGTTGCAGATTAACATGTTCATTTCCATCTCTTTAGAATGCTGAAAAAGTCAATTGCGTAATTTTTAAAATTGTTCAAAACAAAAAGTAATCATGATATCAAAATAGCATTATAATGGTTCCAAAATGATTATAATTAAAAGTTACTTGTCGATCAATTACGATTTATTTTAACGAGTTTGATAATCGTGATTTATTATTGTTTTAGTTTTGAGAATTGATCCTTTTCTTTCTCTTAAGTAAATCGTAATGAAACGTGATTTATTAATCTTTGATCATTTTTAAGGCGTAAAAAGTGAAATATATTTACCGGATATGTTAGATAAAATTGAAACTTATTCTTGTCGCGTATATATTTAACTTTGATTGAATGAAATTCGATGAATACTATTTTTTTGGATACTATTTTTTCATGGGAATAAGTGTAATGATACTATTTAAAATTGTTAGTAATGCTCGAAATCAAAGCCGCTCATTTTCGCGCCGTTCTTCATCGTCGTATCGCCGTATAAGTGAACAACGATAAATTTGCGACGATTTACGATGTTCTTTTTCTCGCGGATGACAAAGGAGATATATACATAAGTAGAAAGAAAGTCGAAACAGTCGAAGCAAAAATATATAAAGTCGGTAAGAAGTCAACTTCAGGAATTGCAAAGCGGCAATTTCAATTACTTCCAAGTCGGTTCGTTCCGAATAGTCCGAATTGACATCCAATAGGAAAGCCTGACTCTTAGGAATTTCAGTAAACGTAACTACAACCGTCACTAGGATGCGCGAGAGACCATTCTGATTCTTCCGGAAATTGTCCAGCCAATCCGGTTCGGCCTCGCTGTATCACAATCGCAGCATCGCATAGTCGCAGGCGTAGATATATCAGGAATATCAGTACATATCAGTTTTTCAGTACATGCAGGTGCATAACGCGTCGGTTATTCACAGTTCACACAGCGGTTGACGATTATCGGGACGTAAAGGTGCGGTAACGGGCACCTTGCGGAGTCACTGTCGCAGGTCATCGTGATTGCGAAAAATGCGACAGCCGCGCGTATGAGCAATCTCCTAGGTAAAAGAGGAAAAAAAAAGAAAAGAAAGGGAAAATCGACGTATTTCCGTGCGCGGACATCGTGCATAACAATATAAGTACGCCACGCCACGGTAACTGCCATATCCGATTCGTTCGGGTCCCGGCTGTTCTTTTTTTCCTTCTCTTTCTCTCTCGCTCTTGTTCCCTCCGTCTCTCCCCGTCGAATGTTGCATCTCGCTCTTTCGCGAACACGATTGTCGCGATTGCCTCGGTGATATCTGATATGATTATAATACTTCTCCCGAGGTGCGATAGCCTCCGTTATCCGTGAAATCGAGCCCGATAGCCGCCGCCTCGCTCCCCCTCCCTCCTCCTCACGTTTCTTCCCACCGATCTTCTCGTTTCTTTCGCGAACCCGCTGACCGCCGCCGCTGCCGTCTCCTCTTCCTCCGCCTCCTCCCGCTTCCGCTTGCATTGCGTGTCCGCGTTCGTGACGCCTGGTATAAGTGACTGTCGTACAACCGGACGACGCCGAGTGCTTCAACGCTTCGGCTACGCGAGTCTCTCGGCGGAGACAATTGACTCCGCAAGGTAAAAGTTGGAAGAAATGGATGGAGTTGTAAACTGATAGCGTGCTTTGAAATGATGATGCTTTAAAAAAAGTGAAGTCGATCAAGTCTTCAGAGCTCTGTTCCACGAGAGACTCGTATCCATAGTCATGGGGATTCTCGCGATCGCTGGGCGTTCCTAAGGAAAAGGAAATTTACCGACAATCTGTTTCTCTTGACCGTATTTACTTGTGTTTTCTAGTCGTTTGAAATAAGTGTCTTCTTGGAGATACGAACGGAGAAAAAGAGGAAAATCGTAAGAGATCGCAGCTGAGAATTCAGCTTCGGCTGATTGTCATTATTTTTCCCCCACAAAAACTTTAGAACTACGATAGCTATATAATTAACAATTGAAATGAACAAACGTTGGTTTGAGCGGTCAATAATAATAATAACAAATAGTAGATTAATAATTAAATATATAAAGGAAGTATAAAATAGCGGACGAGAGAAAAATTGGATTATTTTTTTATTTTTTTCACATTTTACTATGAATTTTGCTTCGAATTATAATTGTGGTTTAATATTATTTTGAAAAGAATAATTTATTATCATTGTGGACAGGTGAATAATAAGTTGCGCCACAGTTCTTGAACCAAAAACAAAACAATCATGGAATCATCAGACAGTAGAAAGAACGTATATCTTACAAAAACTGGAGACAATTCCTTGAACTCTGGAATGAGAGAGACTATGATTGTCGGCCAGGCTAATATGGTACCAGGTATATAGTCGGAATAAGTATTATTATGTATTATTATGTAGATTCGTCTTGGCTGTATCATACCCATGTATTTTTTTTCACAGAGTGTGCAGAAGGAGTGATGAAACCCAACAATGTGTCCAATGTTTCCACTAATCAGACAAAGTGGACTAATAGCGGTTCTAAAAATTATATCACAATACCGGTAAAGAACGAGGTGAGACAATTAATACAATGCCTTAAAAATACTTGAATTTATAATGACCCAAACTTAAACCATATAGAAAATATAATTTAAACAATCAGAGAAAAAGAAGATGAATTGTTATTTGAATTAGGTCTGTTTAATCAATATAAATGAAAAATTTATTATAAAATTTCTTATGATATCTTCTTATTAATGATAGTTAATATTAATATATTATATTTAATTAATGATTAATATTAATCTATTTCACAGGTCGTACATCTTGAAGACGGTAATGCACATTGCAACAACAAGAAAATGTATTATTATGATAGACACTACACTGGGCATGAGGAACCAGAAAGACCAACACGCAGAGGAACAAAAAGATACAGAGACAAGGATGCACCAAAACGGGCATTGTACGTTAAATTGAAAATGAATAATATTTAGACAGAAATATATTTCAAAAATGCGTTAATAATATAAACTTGCGCTTTTTTGTTCTGCTATGCTTTTATCAATGAAGATTTTTCCAGACAAAATTTGTCGATATAAAACAATATCCAAGTATTGATGTTTTTTTTTATGATATTTATAGTGATTTAATATGTTATAGATCTGCATTTTTCTACTTCTGCCAAGAACTACGTGGCAAGATGAGAGAATTGCATCCTGAGATGGGAGTAGGTGACATTGCAAAGGAATTAGGAAAATTGTGGATGAGTACAGATTTACAGACAAAATCCAAATATATGGCCATTGCAGAGGAAGACAGAGCTCGATACGAAAGAGTATGTTTATACCGAAATTAATTAACATATTCAAGACATTCGATTTTAATATATTCTGTTGATTTGTATTAATATATGATAATTGATTATCTTGACATAATTAATTTGTTCACAAATTTAATGAAACGATTTTTAATGTAGGAAATCATCGCATATAACAAGAGAGTTAAAAATTATGATCCGGAGGAAGTTGGAACCGTATAAATTATAATATGGACTCATGGGATGGACAAGGATGACAACTTATTCTAATTCAAGAACTGCAGATAGTCGGAGTTCAAACTTGCAACAGACAAGCGAGTTTTACTACTAACCTAGAATTATCGTTGTATATATTATGTATACTGTTGATATTGTCCGGAAAAGAAAGAAATCTCTGTCTCTCAGAAATTTGGTTATATACTTAGAATACTAAAAAAGCCAAATTTGAAAAAAAAAAAGAATTCCATTTTGTAATGAATTTCTATATCATATGCAAATGCTATATTATATACATAACTAACATGTGCATTATATGATATATATCTTATATATAGTTATATATAATATATATGTTATATATACATGCATATATATATATCAACTATGTGTAATGAGCACAATAGAATCTTCATTATCCAAATCTATTTCATCATGCTTATGATTATTTGAGCGTTCCTTATACTCATGTAATCTATTCATTTGATCGATCGAGCGTTCGAATAATCAAGTTCTTATTATATGCGTTTTAAGGATAGAAGAATAATAGTTAGCATTAATATTAAGCAATGATAGCGATAATGTTCGAATAATAAAAAAAGAAACGTACATAATGCACCATGCATCTATATTGTAGAGTTATAGTAGATCGCTTCGCCGAGACATAAGAAATGGTGCGAATGAAATTAATTAACCGGAACAATAAAGAAAAAGCAAAATAATTCGGATAATTAAGATGGAAGTATGTGCAACATGCGAACAAATTTATCGCAGAAAATTGTTAAGGATAATCTCGCTACCTCGTAATAATTGATTTTATCAACGGAAATATGATTTTAATGATGCAGTGGGCAAAAAAAAGTATGTATTGCAAAACTGATTAATTGTTTAAAAATTGAACGTCGATGATATTTATTGCTTTAGAAAAAAAAGTACATAATAACAAAGCATAGGAATACTAAACGCATTGTTAGGACAAAATTAAAGGATAGTTATATAGCAATACCTAGTACCCAATTTTTAACATAGTTATTGCAACACATAATAATTACCATAATAATTAATGATGATAGAGAATTAAAAATTTTTGATATTTGTTAAATTTGAAGTTGAAAACGGACAATTTTTAATAAAATATCTTTGTAAAAAAGGATCATTTGAGATAAACTCTTCAAACAATTCAGAAAAACCTATCAAATCAAAATATAAATGGATAAAACATTCAAAACCTTTTATCTATCTCGCTGTTCAAGTATCTTGGTCACTAGACAATTTTTGTTTCTCATTTTTTATTATTTGATACAGAATGTATCAAATCTGTATTTTGACAGATATTTAACTAAGTATCTATTATTTTTGGTTTAGTTATTGAATAAAAAGCAATACTTGCTAATGCTAATTTCTTTTATATTGTCTTTTTCAAGACAAATCTACGTTCATACATTTCTTTACCCACTGTGAATATTTTTAACGAGTTAAATTTATATTCGCACAAATTATTTCATTTTCACAGGCAAAATAGAAAGATAGATTGAAAATCCTTATCAAGAGGCTCAATCAATCGAAAAAGCGAGTTAATAATGATAATAGTGATTGCTAATAAGCATGTTGAAGGTACAATAGAAAGTAAAAAAAGGAAAAACAAAAAAACCCGAGATCTTTATACATGTCTTTATCCGACACTACACATATTCATACTTTAAATATAGATATATAAATATATCAGGGAATTATATCAAGCTCCCGAAACGGCGGAACGTATATTCTATGTATTTTCTTTTTTTTCAATAAAGGTAAAATAGATAAAAATGCATTGATTTCACAGAAGTTTATTTCTGGTCGTAATAATAAACTGCGCACTTTTTCCAAATTATATCGTCACCCACGATTTCTAAAACGGAATCGCGAGCACGCATTTTGTACATTTTTACATCGTGCCAGCTTCTACATTACGAGAAGTGCAATGAAATGCAAGTAAAATAACAACAAAATTTTGATACTGACATATGTATATATATGTTAGACTGCACGGCATAGCACACATATACATATGCATATTATATATTATATTTTTATATATTATATATACATCTATTTTATATATATATATATATATATATTTTTTTTTTTCAAATGGACATTTTATAAAATACATATACATATTAACAAGTAAAAATTGATATTACATACTATCACGTAATTAATATTACACGAAAAATTTTGCCACATAATGTTACGTCGTGTCACTGCTACTTAAACCGTTCTTTTGGTCTAACTTATTCGCATTGGTCTTAACTGTATATATGAAAAAGCTTAGAGCTTCCTTCTCCACGACGGGGATGGTCTTGAAATGCTTCATGAGAGTCTGCAATAAAAATTTTATGATACATTATTTTTTTTAATTGTCATAATAATGTCAAGAAACAACAACTTTACTTGTTAGTATCAGTTATTAAATAATAAAACATCGTACAGTGAAAATATAATAGAAAAACAGTATAGGAATTTTTCATTTTAGGCCTATTCTTTGTAGTTGAATTTCTTACATCTTTATCTTTTTTTTTCTCTCCAATATGAAAGAAGGAAAAGATGAACCCCCCCCCCTCCCCGTAAGAAGTTTAGCTGAAAAGACTGAATCTTTCATTTATACTCAAAATTGAATGGCATTTGTTGAGTTCGAATGCGAAACGAATTCGTAGGAGAGCCAAGAATTAGGTTTAGGTGCAGACGAAACATTTATCGAAGTAGGCGGTACAAGGCGGAGCTTCTCCCTTCCCTTGCCCTTGAATTAATAGACATGTTCTTTGTCCTGAATTGATCTATGTTGATCCATGATCCATGTTATGGACATAAGCGAATATATTTAAACGGCATTTTCGCGAACTTCAAACATATATTTATTTTAAATACGACACTAGGGATCGTATTCTCAAAAATATCATAAATATAAAATTTCGTAAATATAAATATTTACGAAAATATTACTATATTAGGTGTAGTAAAAAGAAATCCATTATTTTTCCATTCAATTTCATGCAAAAATAATGGATTTCTTTTTACTACACCTAATATATTATACGTATATAGATTTCCTAATATTTCATATGTGATATTTTTCGAGAATCGGGGACTAATTCGGATACAAAGAACATATCTAGAAACAAATGTATTGCGTTTTTTAAAAAGTTAGTTACTATCATATTTTCACTGTGTCTTATTTTGTTTTCTTGTCTTTGAAAGTAATAATGAATGATATAAATCTATTTATTATTATTTATTTAACAATCATTTGGAAAAAATCTGAGAAGAAAAACTATTTGGTCCATATTTACTTTATTTTTATCGATAAGTGTGCGCATTTTTCAGATTTTATATCTAATGTAAACCATATGCTAAATGCATTTATCGCTAAAAATGAGTTTAAACAGACTTTGATTTATCTATTTTTATCTATTTGTTTTTATATATCTTGAAATATCCTAAAATATATATATTTAATTATATATCCTTTTTACAAATAATTTAATTTATATAACAATTATTATGATTATTGTTTATATTTAAACTATATACGTATATACATATTTAACTTGTTTATTGCATGTGCTAGTTAGAAAATAATTTTACTATACTTACATCTGCTAACTGAGCCTTGTTAAGACCTGGTCGAGTAGAAACCTTGTAGTGCCTTTTGTACCGCCTCAAAGTGCCGACTTGCAGTTGGAAGAGGTCAACTTCTGGAACGTCGTTGTCAGTTTCACCCGAGTCTTCTTCAGAATCCTTGCGCCTTCGCTGTTGCTGCTGTTTGGTTCTTGCGCACTGGATCACTTGCTTGTGATAATCACAGATGTATATATGTCGTGCCTGTACATAAAGAAAGAATATAACAGAATAGCAATAATTATCATATACAAATGCAAAGTTCGCACTAATATCTTGCCGGAAGTTTTGTCGTTCTGAAGTTTACTTCATCATGTCAATTCGCCGCAAACGAAAATTTTCGAATAAAGTGACATCTTATTGTGTATATAATATTATGTCAAAGTAATTATTTTACAAAAGTGCCTCGATCTATAAAAGAATTTTTTGGAAATGTTCAGAATGTTTAATGTTGATTCTCTGACGTCTTTCGTGCCAAGCACTATTTTTATAGAAACAAGATGTGAGATTAAATTATATTAAAAATAATAAAGAAAAATAAGAAACGTATATAATAATAATATAAAGGTAATTATTAAAAATATATTTTTGATAATTACTTATACTTAATACTTTTGATGAATATAATTTTGTCAACTGAATAATCCGCGCATCGTTTTCTACGCTCGTCTCCCAACAGTCTCCATTTTTTAAATTATTTTTTATTGTTATCGGCTCGCAATTATATCTGGAATAAATTAATTTAATAAAAGAATTTAATAAAAGAATATATAATGTATTATTTATAACATCCAAAATTTGACCGATCTTGGCATTCTCTATCGTATTTGTGATGTATTCGCATATACGGTCGTGCTTAAAATTCTTAATATAATTATTTTTTATTTAGTTTCGAAACACATTAACGTTCATTTATATATAAATTGTATTGCAACAAACATAATTTATTTAGGCTGAATTGTTCTATGTTTCAATAAACTTTAGCTGACTCTCTTACTCTTTTATTCTTTTGTTTATCCATTAGATAAATTATCACACAATTTATCTGAAGATGGAACACAATCAGCCCTTATTCATTTATCTCTCTGTTATATTTCGCTATCAATACTAAATACAATAATTAAATGTCAATAATCGAATTATCTCAATTATCAATTGAAGCTACAGGTATCTACATCTTGAAAAAATATTCTTGAGAATTTTCGAATTTTTCAGATTTTTTTGTTTACAATTCCAGATAAGATAATATTTAAGAATATTTTTTAAATGAATTGGCGTGCAAATAATGCAAATTGTATATTGTAAATTAGCAAAAGATAGCAATTT
>Ga0157364_1000319_pt1 | contig 29768 bp, 21 predicted proteins | sample AttsexASBM2_FD_111476 | JGI IMG/M metagenome (GOLD analysis project Ga0157364, IMG submission 111476) | Fungus gardens microbial communities from leaf cutter ant in Ribeirão Preto, State of São Paulo, Brazil - Atta sexdens ASBM2 | ecosystem: Host-associated > Fungi > Mycelium > Unclassified ... | reverse complement strand
GCGTGCGTGTGTGGGTGTGTGTGTGTGTGTGTGTGTGTGTGTGTGTGTGTGTGTGTGTGTGTGTGTGTGTGTGTGTGTGTGTGTGTATTTTTACGTACTTTACATTTTGCATTTTCTCGAGCATCTTTTCCATTAATTGTCCAAACAATTTCTATAGGTTTTCTACACTGCGTTCTGACACAGAAACAAGCAGTAGTGCCTTTAGCAGCAACAACTGGTAACGGAGTTTTTGTAAATTGAAACGCTGGCTTGAAAACATCTTTGTAATCTGTTTTAAAACATTAGAAGATGTAAAGCAATAGTATATTAAATAAAAGGACAATCTAATAACAATATTAAAATTAAAATAATTTAAAAATAAATCAAACCTTGAACTGCAAAAAGACTACTGCACGACGCAATACCAAAATCATTTCGTACAATACAGGTATATTCACCGGCATCCTCTGGACGAACCTCAGTTATTCTGAGAGCAACACCTCCATCTTCATATATAATATATTTATAATAATTACTATCAGGTAATTCGCGACCATCCTTGGACCAAGTAATCATGAAAGGAGGTGTACCTGAAACAATATAGAGAGAGATTATATTTTAAAAGATTTACTTTATTTAAAAAAATTTATTTAACTTAGCTAAACATAAATTTAAAGAATAATTTAAGTTTTACCTGTGATCCCAGCTTGAAATTCGTGACAATAATTCTCCATGACAATTGATTCTTTGGGCAATGATTGCAAAAATTGCGGTGCATTCTTATCCGCGATAGACAAATCGTGAGGACTTAATACAGTTACCTGCGAATAATCATATATTTTAAAAGATCTTAATGAAATGGTGACAAATTGTTATGACAACTTGTGTTGGATTTTCACCTGACAACTATTTCTTGTTGATCCAAGAATATTAGTTGCTACACAAGTGTATTCACCCGCATCACTAGCTTTTATTTTTGATATTTCGATTCTGGCAGTTGTGCCATCAAAATATCTTTTTACTCTGGAAGATCGTTCTAACGGTTGTCCATTTCTAGACATAAATTATATTTTAATAATATTTTGTTATAGATTTTTCACTTAATAAAATCTCTTCATTTTTACTTACCTATACCATGTTGATGTTACGTTCGGCGTTCCTCTTATGCGACATTCTAATTGTAAACGGCTGTTTATTCTACTGGTAGTCGGAAGAAGACTTCGATCGAACGTAGGATATGTTCTAGGTGAAGCACTTCTAGTTCTGATAGTTCGACTTATTGATTCGTATCGATCTATTTATAATTAATTTTATAGGATGAGAATATTTGTAAGATAGAAAGAGAAAGTACCTCTCGTTTTTTATATACAAGTGTCCCATTTGAACTTTGGACGCAATTATTTCCCAAAATATTTATTATTCCAAAAAATGTTTCAAGAACTGTGGAGCTTACTTTGTTTCGAGAAGAACATCTTTCGATCAGTCACAGATCCTCTATCTGAAAGATGTTCTTTTTAAAACAAAGTAAGTTTCGCTTGAAACATTTCTTGGAATAATAAATAAGGAAATAATTGCGTTCATAGTTTCAAATAACACACTCTGTGCAAATAACATACTTATTACTTCAAGACGAGCACTGGCCTCAATTCGACCAAAATCGTTTTCTGCTGTTACTCTGTAGAGAGCGGCATCTTCTCGCATTACATCGATGATTTCAAGTATCTTAATATCATCTCGTTCTTTGATGGAGATTCTCGTGCTGGGTGTTACAATGATACCATTCTTGTCCCATCTTATCCAGGGGGCAGGATGACCGACTATAGCACATTGGAAACGCACAGTTTCGCCTTCTTGAACTAGACGATTATGCGGCACTGCATAAAATTTTGGTGGGGAAACCTTCGGCCTCTTTGATATATCGCTTCGCGGCAGAACTTGCGGCGATCTAAATTCACGTCCGTCTAAAAATAATTTTTATTATTTTTGATATTACCGTTATTTAATTATTTTATTTCTTTTTCTTAAACTTTATCCTCTTTTTTACAAAAATTAAGCCTTTTATTTTATTTTAGACTTAGATTCCACTTACGTGGAACTGCTGGTGACAAGCTTCTGACGGGTGTCGATCGTGGTGTTGATCTCGGAGTCGATCCTGCTGACAGCAGACCCATTGGCCTTATCAGTCTCTGGCTCAGTATATTTTCTTTTCCCTCGGGAACTACGATATACATTAATTTAGATTCTTATAACTTCAAATTTTTACATTAAGATCATCCACAAGTACATACATATTATTAAGAATGTATATTTCATGTAATTATGATAAATTCGATGTTTAATTATCAATCACATCGTTTCGTAAGCTTTGAAAATATCGACAATTAGCATAACAAATAAGAATGTAATTTAAAGAGATATTCACAACTTGCACTACGTCGATTTATTTGTGTGAATCTTTTTATATATATCTTTCAACAGTCATATATAAATTACCATCTACAACTAAACAGGCCGATGTATATGCTTTTCCAAGATCGTTGTAAGCCACACACGTGTATTCTCCTTCATCTTCAGGATAGACATGTTGGATATTTAATCGTGCTGTTTCACTATCGAATTCAGTAGCAAAATCGCCTACCATAGCTATAATCTGATAACAAGTATTTTAAATGTTATGTTAGTTTAACAGCTATGTATGTGCAACATTACTAAGCATTTCAATCTCTTATTACTTTGCCTCCACGTTCCCAACGAACCAAAGGTGGTTCTGGTGTGGCGTAAACCTTACACTCCAGGGAGACAGCGTCGCCGTCGCAACACCGAAGATCTCGCAACTCTCTCTTTATAATCGGCAGAGTCAATACCTTTCTAGAATTTAATATTTTATTAATGGAACGAAGTAAATAGAAACGTATATACGTCATTAAGCTGTCGTAAGCTTACCCATGAGGAGATTTCTGCGTTTGTTCCTCTTTGCCTTGTCCTGAAAAAGATCGTTGAAATAAATTTATATAATGTAAAGCAAATTTTGTTTATGTCTCGAAATTTACCTTTGGCATAGATTTGCAAGGAAATTACAGCTTTAGCTTCCCCATGGCAATTGCGAGCTATTATGGAATATGTTCCAGTAAAGTCGAGCTTAGCATAAGGTATTTCCAATCGATATTGTGGTCCTGCACCTATCAGCCGGAAATGAGGTGCATCCTTATAATAATTAGGCTGTAAAATAGAATTCATATGAAATATGATAAAAAAATTAAAACCTGAACATTTAAGATTATAAATACTGCAAGCAAATTTAACTGAATCGAATTTCGTATCGTGTTTACTGTTTCTTATCAATGTTTGTTCCTTTATTTCATACACGTGACTTTCATTGTTGACCGTAACATACTCGGCCACAAGTGCGATTTTAAATTGTTAAAGCATAAAGAAATAGTGATTCAAAGGATATTTAATTAAACAATGTGAAAACAATTTGGATATTAATATGTTTGCAGTGATAATGTCATTCAATTTAATAACATTTAATTTATGATACCATAATCAATAGCAAGGATGTATCAATTTGAATGACAAGTTGATTTAATATGTAATAATCGTGATTACTTGTGCATAATTGTATTAGTGTAGCTCGTGTCAGATAACTTTAATTTACAATCTCAATCTTCAATGCATAGTATGACACAAGCATTAGATCGCTTGGATATCTTCTGGTGAATGTATTCAGATCGTGTCTGTGTTGTATTGACAGACTAGTTTTTACGCAAGACGGGGTTAAAACTCAGTGTGTGATGTTGGAGACAATGAAGACAGTAAAAAAAGAGAAAGAGAGAGAGAGAGAGAGAGAGAGAGGGAGAGAGAGAGAGAGAGAGAGAGAGAGAGAGAGAGAGAAAAAGAAATATGTCTTCGTCATGGTTCTAGTCCATATAGGGAGCGAAAGTCGAACAGATGTTCTGATTAAATATACTATACATATGAGTATCAACGTATATTCTTGTTCCTCGTTATATATTTTCATTTTAATGATTTAATATATTTTAACAATATTCAGAGAATATATGAGAAAGCTATACGATCTTTAATTCTTGAATTCTAGTTCATATCTTACACCTGTCACATTAGAGTCCGCCTGCGCTAAAATTTATGCGGAGGATATTTTTCGATTACAAAAAATAGATGTTATAAATTCTTCTCTAATCTAAAGGGTTTTTAGTCTTTCTTATATAGTATATACATAATATTATTTATAGAAGAGAATCATTTATATATACAATATAATTGCATACAATAAAACGGAATATAGAATAAAATTAAACCTTTAATTTCAAATTAAATTATATTTATAATAAATTTTGTGAGTTAAAACAACTATGTTTAAAATCGTACATTATTTATTGAATGTATATTATATTTGCAATCATATCTGGCGATATACAACATTGCGTATGCGTAAATAAAAAAAAAATTAGCTTAATTTAAGATTTTGATTTTTTCTTTTAACTCTAATTGTAAATAATTACATTAATTCGCAAAGTTTTATGTAAGAATATGGAGACTGTTTCTAGGATAATTTTCGATGTTGATCTGAGTCTGAATCTGTTATTAAAATATTTTCTTTAAGTCTAATTATCAAGATATGAGAAAATATTTTTCTTCTTAATGTTATATAATAAAGTTTTATTGAAATTGAAAAATAAATAAAAAATGTTCAGCGTTTTGTTTTGTTTTTTTATGATTTTGGATTGATTTCACGTATTAAAATTTATCAATCGTTAAATTTATGATCATTTAGCAACATGTTCAATTTTAGCCGTTCCAACACTTTTGATGGAAATATTTACTTTGTTCATCATTTATTGCATCCAAATTATTTGGAGAGGAATTCTCTAAATTCTGAAATCTCACTCTGTCTCAAATCTCATTTTGAGCAAATTTTGAAAAAAAACGTAGTTTAATTTTTAATCTTTAAAAATGCGATTTTTCATTTTTTAAAATATTAGATTCATTCTAAAAGTTTTAAAGAGAATACTATACTTTAAAAATTGACATGCTTAAAAAAACGTGCTATATCTTAAAATTAACATGGTATATTTAAAAAAATTTAACTTAATGAAATTTTTCTGGCGACAGATTTGAACTTAACGCCCCACGTTAAAAAAGTTGTTTATTTTTCTTTTAATTTAAAATTATTAAAAATTGTGTTATTTAAATTAATAATTTGATATCATACTTACACTATCGTATTTCACATTGAATTAAATCTAATTTTCTTGGTATAATAGAATCTTCTTGGTATATATAGAATAATTAAATAAAAACTTGTCTATTGATTGTTAAAAATTGTGAATTTGATAAAAACAGATTAAGAGTATGTGTTTCATAAATTAAATCGAAATATTCACGTTTTGCACAGAACGATGGTGTCATACTTATAGCGATCAAAAATTGAAGCGGCTATTCGTTTGCTAAAGTTACACGATGACTGTTTGGTGCTCGTATTACCGTACCGATTCATCGGCGAAAGAAGGCCGAGTTGGTCTTGACGACAAGTGGGGATATATACTGGGAATACTATTCTGTGCGTAATTTACGGATATGCATGTTTTCTTTTTAGTCAGTGCACGTTTTGTTTCCTATCTTGGATTCATATATCATTATGACAATATAATAAATCTTTTTCTATATGCATATTAAATTTTATTCCTTTGTCTGTATTAAAAAATGTAATATGACGTAATGTGTTACCATATAAGAAACTATTCAATGTCAATGCCATTTCCTTCGACGTATATAATGTCTTGTCTACTTATGGCTGCAATATGTTCTCTGTTACGCTCTGATTTGTAGTCATTTTTTCGCAGTCACCTTGACCCATAAAACAAGTCACACACAGATCAAGTTAGCATTAGACACATATGTCATTTCACCATTTGCTCATTGTTTATTTTTTTTTATAATTGTCTATAATTTTTAATTAAGATATCAAGATTGGGGTTAATTTTTAATTAATCTAAACACATATTAAAAGTTTCTTATAAGATCAGTTTTCTCCATTTTTAAAAATTTTATGCCCCTCTATTTATTATTACATCATCACATTGAATATTTGAAAAGAAGCAGAGTCTCGTAAATGAAATAAGTTGGAAAATATTTGTAATAGTTTACCTTGAGAAAATCGCGCAGCCATATTACTTCCGGTTTAGGATCTCCGACCACTTCACAAAGAATGATAACCGTATCTCCCTCGATTGCTTCAGTTGATAAAGGTTTCGTAACAAAAAGAGGTTCCTTTGAATATCTAAAAGTAAAACAATTTCATTTACAACTTTATGTTGGTAAGATAAATTATAATGATTGAACGCCAAAATAAATCATAATGATTGAACTTACGGTATATCTGGACTTGTAATATTAACTGATTCGTTAATGAACGATTGATCCTGAATCGCGGCCGTGACAGCTACCCTGGTGGATGTTTCTGCTTGACCGACTACATTTGTTGCGGTACAACTGTAAACCCCTGCATCTCGCGTAGTAACATTAGCTAAAGAGAATTGGACGGTACCATCGTGGCTTAATGTCATTACCGCTCTTCTATTGGGTCGTAAGCGAATACCATCGCGATGCCTACACGAAAAATGCAATCATAAAATAAAAAAAAAGTATTTATTCTGAATCATGTTATCATAAATGTAAGTATCGTTAATTGCAATCATCGCTCACCAGACGACACCAACACACGGATAAGCTTCAAGTTGCGCCGACATTCGTAGTTCCCCGCCTGAATGAATCGTATAAGCTACGTTGAGATCATGAAGAAATTCCGGTGCGATGTAAGCCCGAATTCCTTTGTCTACCACGAGAGTACATCGACAAGAAACTGAGCCGTTTATATTCCTCGCTGTCACCATGTAACATCCAGAATCCTCAAGAGCAGACTGAATTATTTCCAGAGTATGAAAATTTGAGTCATCATTCCAAAAGATGTGACGGTCTAAAGAAAGGAACATTTAGCGAAACGTCAATATAGTCAAATTTCATGTCAGACAATGAATTAATTACCATCTTGAGAGATTTCCGTTCCATCTTTATACCAAACAATTTCTGGAACGGGATGTCCGATAACTTGACAAGTAAGCCTTACAGGATAAGTTGTTTGCACTCGCCTGTCCCGTATTCTCATGGTGAATTGCGGTGGTCTATCTTCCGATTCGATGCTCAAACTTTTAATAAAATTATCATGTTATTACCAGGTTTGTTGTATTAAGATAATATCTTGTTTTACCTCGTTTTAAGTTTAGCATCAGCCTCAATAATTCTTGGATCGGTAACAACGAGAATTCTAGCGAACGATGACACTTTACCGATTCTATTGTTCGCCTCGCAAACGTATCTTCCAGAATCATCCTCTTTAACATTTGCAATTGCTAAAGAACATTTAGTACCATCATAACATATCGCAAATCTGGTATCATTGTACGGATTAATTTCTGTTGTTTCGCGATACCATCGTATTTCCATTTTGGAATCACCGCGAATCTAAGGAATATTAAAATTATCATATAAAATAAGATATGTATAATGTATATATATATATATAAAATAAAGGATATTAGTTAAAAATATAGTAAAATACTATACTTTTATAGATATATAAACTTGCCTCACATTCCAATTTTACTGATGTTCCTTCGAGAGTTTTTAATTGACCTGGTAAAATTTTTGTGAATTCTGGAAGATCGGTACTTTCGATAACCAACACTGAATTCTTCATCGTAACTGGTTCGCCCCATCCGTAACGATTTCGCGGTGTTACGCGAAATTTGTATTCTCCACCTGATCGCAAATTGAATGCGTCGAATGCGTTGATTGGCGTAATTCCCAACTGACAAGATTAAATTACATTTGATTTATGAAAAAAACAAATTAAAAAATATATTGTTAAGTTAAAAATATAATTTCTTTTTGTCTCACCTCTGCCCATCGTGCCCCTCCGTCACCTCCTAACAGCCAAGCTTCGACTTTATAAGCGACCACTGGTGCAAGTCCTCTTCTTTCTGCTTTACCCCAACTCAACGAGAGCCAGTTTTTTCCACCATCAATAACAACTGGTTCGCTACTGATCGGACCGGGCACATCTGAAAATTATAAGATACATAAATATAGAATTATTTATATACTTAATTGCTATTGTTAAACTTATAAAAATTTTTTTAAATGAAAATTTGTATATTATAGAAATAACTTTCATCTATTGGCTAACCTCGATGTCCATACAAATATTCCAAAAAGTCAATGATTAAACAATTCTTGGTCCATGAACGTCTTAAGCGCGAAATAGTGATATCTTCGTTTTCGACATTGTTAGTCATTCCATGATAGGGCATCATTTTTATTTTATTGTATTTATTTTAGCGATATATACATATTTATTAATGCTTGCAAATCAAACGCGATATTAAAGAAAAAAATTTTAATATTACAAAGAAAATGAAAAAAAGAAACATATTTAACATATTATTATTATGTTATAAAAATATTAGAAGAGTAATGATAAATTTGCAGCAATTTATCAAAATATTGATGAAACAAATAAATAATTCTTCACATTGCGATATACTTCTTCTCAGCACAATATATCACGATAAAATTGAAAGTTTTGTAGAGTGTATAAAGTGATACGCGTTCGGATGATGACTGAATTTTGAATTTGTAGAATTCGTGAGATGCTGATGGGAGATGAGTAAGAAGGTAAACTAAAATAACCCGTCTCAAAATGTTCCTCGAATGAAGGAAACTTGAATATTCTCTTGTCGTATTTATTTTATGTTACAAGACAAGAGAATGTGCTAATTCTGAATTCATTTGAGGATATCAGCTTACTTACATTGCAAGATATCGACTCATTTATTTTAAAGATTACAGATTTATGTATATTTAAGAAAATCTTTGATCAGCATATTAATTCGATGAATAGTCAAATGAAATATTGATATCAGTTTGCGTGATCATTTAATCCAGGCGTCAACTGGCGTTTAGCCATTAAAATTTAAGCCAAGCATACGATGTTGGTATAGATTGTCATTCTAATTTTAATATATTCTACAATATCGTGATATCTTAGTTGAAATTTATTACTACATATCTATTTTATTCATGCAAGTAATATACTACAAAATCTCAATATTTTTCTCGCATTTTCCCTTAGCTAATATAACACACACACACACATACACGCGCGCGCGCGCGCGCGCGCGCGCGTGTGTGTGTGTGTGTGTGTGTGTGTAAGATAAAAATAATTGCAAAGCCACTTACTTCTCACGTAAGACATGTCATTGTTGTATTCTTCTGTATCACGTTCAGTAACAGAATTCCAATCTGATAATGGAGTCAATGATCTAGCACGTTGCTTTATCTATTTGAATAAGGTATTAATTATATGTTCCTTTTTAAAGTTCCATTAAATTTATAAAGATTCTCACCTTGATTGAGAAGAAACTTCTGTCACAGCCATATCTATTTTTAATTAAAATGCAATAAGTACCTTCATCAGAAGGTATAACTCTTTTTAATGTTAATCTGACGTAATCATCAATACTTTCCTTGTACGATCTCGATCCATCTGTAATGTCTGTTAATCCCTTCAGCCATATTACTAAAATAGAAAGAAAAGATAAAATAGAAAGAAAAGGTAAACGAAGAATAAAAAAAAAAAAGAACTGAAGTTTAATAAATATAATATAAACAAGCAAAGATTGATTTAAAGTACATTGATTTAAAGTACACTGGACCCATGAATATCAGTCAAGAAAATTCTGAAGCGAATATCGATAAATACGGTTAATTTGAGAGAATATGAGAAACTAAGAGAGAATGCTTTATCGAAGTCTTACTTCGAGGCTTAGGTATACCGCTAACTCGGAAGGATATGCTAATGTCTTCGCCAACGATTACATCGATCGATTTCTTGGAAGGTCTCGAGACGAATATCGCAGGTTTTCCCCCGTGCTCTCCAACGTTCGATGATATTACATCCACTGTCGCGCTTGTATCCATTTGTCCATAAGCATTAATTGCTCTACAAATGTATGTGTCCTTTTCTGGCTCTGTCACGTCAGGCGCAATTAAGGTATAAAGTCCACGTTCTACAAAAGTTCTTGCTTTTGGTATCGTAATTGGCTCCTTTCGACCGCGTAGCCACTTCACTTCCGGAAATAGTATATCTACAATAGATTAAGAAGAACTTCATAATTTGATATGTAATTTATTCTTTTGATGAGCGTTTTACCTTTGAGTTTTACTTCACGACCGATAGATCCGTCAGTGGGCACGTTATAATCCTTTGATAAGTTGGAGAACCGTGGTCTTCGTGTGAATTTCGATTTAATTTCGTCGCTTAATCGTGAATTGTTTATGGATTGCCAATCTAAAATTACGTTATTATATAATATTGAAAGGCATTGATAATAACTAATAATATTTCAATCACCTTCAATATTAACAGTATGGGATATTTCTTCAGTATGTAACTCATTTGTTGCGCGACACGTATATTGTCCATTATCAGTGACATCAGGATCTGTTATTTCCAATCGATAGACATGATCATCGAGACAGCTCTGTTTGTAACGTTCACCTTGAAGAATCATTCCATCTTTTAGCCAGGAAATCATAGGAACTGGATGTGCTCGTACACAACATTCCAGGATCAGTTTACGATCAGAATATCGATAAGTATCTATAAGAAAAAGTTTATCCTTCAAAAAACTTGTATAAATTAATACACGTTAAAACATGTATACTTGTACATATACCTTTAATTGATTTTACAAAAGTTGGAGGTGAATGTATAGGTTTGTGATCGGAGTAAACTTTTAAGATAGATTCGGTAGTCGAAGTGCCATGTGTATTTTGAGCTACGCATGTGTATATTCCAGCATCTTCAGGAAGCGCATCCTGTAATTCCAAATAAGCCATACCGTTTTCGAATCGCATTTTATAACGATTGTCAGATGCATTTAGCTTTTGATCGTCTTTAGTCCAATAGATGCGTGGTTCTGGATTACCAAGAACGGTGCAGGTCAGCCTTATTCTCATACCAACTTCTACGATTCTGTTTGTCAATCTTGTACAAAACGATGGTTTCTTTGGTTTAGCCCACTGAAGATTCTGTAATGTTAAATTTTAAGTTTTAAATTTTAAATTTTAAGATTCTTTTTTGTTTAAATTGTAAAAAAACGGTAGTTTAATATTAAATAATTACCTCATTTTCACGAAGGTCAATGAAGCTAGACGGTTCAGACGTACAAGTATTGAAATCGATACGTGAGATAGTATTCGCTTTTGTACGTCGGAGAGATTGCATGCACGTACTAGGTACAATAGTGGCATCGCTATCCTCAGTTGAATAATAATCTTCATATTTCAGCAGATTGATCGATCTCACGCGAATCATGCGATTTTCTCTTTTTCTACGCCTTCTATACAAAGATCTTGTATCGAAATAATATTTATCCGTGGAAGGACTATGTAATTTATAATCCCAATAGTTGTCGAATCTTTTCCTACTTAGTGATGTTAAAGAATCTCTCCAACTGTATGATCTGGAAGTACTCGAAAGCGTTGGGATGTCAGAAGTAAATCGAAAAATATGTTGTCGAGAATAATCAATATTGAAAAACATTGACGTCGATTTATCTTGATTGTATGTGTCTTCTAACATATTTCTAAGAAAACGATCAGATTCATTTTCGCGTTTTCTAGACCATTCATTTTCTTTTATTTGCTCTTTTTTTCTCTGTCTATTTCTAAATCTCTCTTCTTCTTGTTTTTTTCGTAATCTTCGTTCTTCTTCCCATAATAATCTAGCAGTCTCATCTCTCCTAATTTCTTTTTCCATTCGATGTAACTTTTTGTCAATGTCTCTCTCCTGATAACCGTTTTCTTCTTTCTGTATTCTGCGTTCACCACTTCTATTAACGCGTTCTTCTCTCATATATAACCAATTTTCATTGCTTTGCGATTTTTTCTGTTTCCATTCCTCTTCCTTTTTCAATCTCTCCTCCGATTTGCTCTTTTCATATTGTTTTCGAAGTATTTTCTCATTGTTTTGTTCTTTTTTATCCTCGTCCATTTGCAAACATAAATTTTTATCTTTTCTTAATTCTTGAATGTCATCGTTATTTATTTTTTCTTTCTGATTTTGTTTTATTTGTATTATTTGATTTTGTTCTTGATCTTCAATTATTTTTTTATATTTTCTTTCAAATTTGTTTGTATCATTTTCTTTCTTTATATCATTTGTATATTTATGTTGTATTTGATGTATTATTTTTTCTGTCTCAACAATTTCATCTTTCTTTTTTTCTATTGATTCTTCTATTATTCTTTTTATTTCTTTACTTTCTATTTTATCTCTTTCCTGTGCGGCTAGATTCTTATCATTTTCTACATTTTTCTTAGCATTTACTTGTTCATCTTGTTCTATTTTTATTTCTTCAAGCTTGGTTATTTCTTTTTTTGATTGTTTTTCATCCCCTTTTCTCGATATTTTTACTTCATCCTTTTTCCCTTCTGCTTCTTGTTTTATTATTTCTCCTTTTTTACTAGCATCTTTTTTCTCTTTTAACTTTTCAGCCTTTTCACTTTTTACTTCTTTATTTTCTTCTTTCTTTACTGTCATCTCCTCGCTTAACTCTTTTGCTTCTTTTTTTATTTCTTCCACTTGTTCCTTTTGTTTTGATTTCTTGATCTTTTTTTCTTTTTTTCCCAATTCTTCAATTTGTAGATCTTCGTTTTTTTCGATTCCTTCTTCTTTTATTATTTTTGTTATCTCTTTTTTCTTCTGTTCTTGGTCTTTTAACTTTTCTTTTTTCTTTTCGAACTCTTCAATCTTCTGATCTCTTGTTTTATCGTTTTCTTCTTTTATCTTTTGTACTACCTCTTCTTTCTTCTGTTCTTCTTGTTCTGCTTCTTTTATATTTTTCGATACATTTTGATGTTTTGATTGTTCTTCTTGTTCTGCTTCTTTTATATTTTCCAATAATAAATTTTGTTCTGGTTGTTCATGTTTTTCTTTTTTTATTTTTTCTTGTGCAGATTCTTTCTTTACATTGAATTTTTCCTTTTCCTTTTTCATTTCTTCAATCTTTTCATTTTTAATCTTTTCGTTTTCTTCTTCTTTTACTTTTTCTTTTATTTCCTGTTGTTTAATTTTTTTCTTTTCTTTTTCTTCCTTTTGTTCTTTTTCTTTTTTTAGATTAGCGTTTTCTTCTTTTTTCTGAACATCGTCATTTTGTATAGTACATTTTACATCTTTAAAATTTTCCTCCTTTTTCAATTCTTCTTCTTTTTGCTCTATATTTTTCTTTATTTCTTTGATTTCTGTTCCGTTATCATACTCACTTTTTTCTTTTTGTTTTATTTCAACTTCTTCTATTTTTACAGATTCCTGTTTCTTTTGTTGCGCTTTATCAATTTCTTTTCCTTTTTCTCGATTTTTTTCTTCTTTTTCTTTAGTTTTATCCTTTCCCACATGTTCGATTGGTTTTAATTTTTCAATATTTTTCTGTTGTTCCCTTTTTTCAATTTTGTCTACTTCTTTTTCTTTCGATTCTTGGTCTACTTTCCTTTCTATATTTTTAGATTCTTTTGTTATTTTATTTTCTATTTTTTCTTTAATACTATGATCTGCTTCAGTTTTCGTATATTCATCTATATTTTTTGTCTCTTGTACAATTTCTTGCCCCTTTTGTTCGTTTTCTGCTTCCTCTTTTTCTATCTTTTCTTTGTTTTTTTGTTCACTTTTTCTTTCTCTCATTTCTTCAGCATTTATAAATTTTTCACATTCCTCTATTTCGTTTTTCACATTTTCGGCTGTACTTATCTCTTCTTGCTGATTTTTAATTTCTTTCATTTTTTCAGTTTCTTTATGACTTTTAAAGTCGTCAGTTTTTTCTACTTTTTTGCATTCTTGCTTTAGCTTTTTATCTTTTATGCTTTTTTCCCTTTGCTCTGTTTCTTTCTTTAATTCAATTTTCTTGCTTTCCTGTCCTTCATTTACTTTTTGTATTGTTTGAATTAAGTTCTCTTCCTCTTGTTTCTCATTTTTATTTTCTATTTGATTAACTTTTTCTTTATGTGTTAACTTCGTTAATTTTTCATCATCTGTTTCTTTCTTCTGTTCTATTTTTTCTGGTTTCTTCGTGTCTTTTTTATCTTTCGTATCATTGGTTATTGCAGAGTCTATATCTTTTATCAACTTAATTTCTTCTATTTCTTCTTTCATTGTTTCTTTTTTAATTTTATTATCTTTTTTGACAGCTATTTCAATTTCAGATGTTTTATTTTTTTCGTTTATGGATTTCTTTTGAAGAGCCATTTTGTATTTATCTATTAATGAAATCATTTCTTGCAAAAACTGATCAGATATAACATTTATCGCAGTTAGCAGTTTACAAATTGGTTTCTCAAGAATCATTAATCCATCTATTATTGTTTCTTCGCACCATAACGTTTTTGTTGCTTCTATTGATTCTTGTAATTCAAGTAGACATGGTATCAAACTTTTCGAAAGACCACCAAAGTTTATATGTTGCGGTTCCACCAATGGTTTATCAGCTGACTGTTCTCGCATTACAGCTATAGATTTTTCTAATCTCTGAAGAGCATTAATCATTAAACTAGAAGTATTTGGTTTTTCTTGTATTTGTATAATACATTGTTTAATATTCTCTAAAGATTTTGTCAACATTCCAAGTGCTTCATATTCGATATAAATTTCAACGATTGACACTTGTTGTTGCTTTAATTTGTTTTCGATGGATTCAATTGAATTGTTAATATCTGAAATATTATTTATTATTTTCATTGATAATTCTAAAAGCTTTTTATTTTGTTGCATAGATACAATTGTTTCGAGCATGTTTAACATTAGTTCTAATGGTCTTTCCAAATAATTTAAACATATCCTTGACGACGTTTTTATAGTCTCAATAGAACATTTTAATTCAGTTAATGGTGTAATGAGAGTGGCAGATATCATAGTATCAATTTCTATTGTATCTGATTGTTTGGACACTGCTTTATCAACAATTTCTTCCTTAAGAAATAAAATGCATTTCTCAAAATTGGAAAGAGATTTGATAAAAGCATCAATACTATCTTTGTCTTCAATAGTACCTGAATTAAATTTATTTTTTAGTATCACTAAATTCTCTTGTACATTAATAAGTGGTATTTCCATCGTCTTGAGAGTTTCAATTTCGGTAGAATCACCTTCTATACGTGATATCGCGAATTTAATACTTTTCATTAATTTTACTAATTTTTCGATAATTGACCAGTCTGGTATTAAATTTCTTGTTTGCTCTTTCACAATTATAGTTTCAGGTTCTATTATGCTGCATTGTCGAATATCAGCAATTGATCTTTCTATTTCATGCAAAGGAGTTGCTAAACATTCCGTAATCCAGTTATTTGCATCTTCAGACATCAATTCAACATCCGGCGATATCACTCGTGTTTCTAAAACAGATATAGCACGTTGAAGATCAAATAGAGGTTCAACTAGTGCATTCAATATGACATCATTTTTCGGTCGATCCGTTGATGTTTCAATCAGTGTATGATCCTCTATTACAGCAATAGAATGACGCAATTCTTCAAGTGGTTCCATTAAAGGACGAAGAATAAATTCATTTTTTTCATCGATAGCAAATGAATGTTCATTAGCACGTTCAATAGCCATTTGTTCTTCAATAATTATTGCAGCTGCATGTTTTAATTCCGATAGAGGTTGTATTATTGTTTTCATCAATGAAATATTTTCTTTTTCCGACAAAGAACACGTTGTATCATATGGGTGGACTGTTTTCTGTTCTTCGACGATTAACGCTAGGCATTCTCGTAGTTCAGTTAGTGGTTTTGCTAATGTTTTCAATGTAGAGGTTTCATCTTCGATCATCGACGTTACAATTTCAACTGGGGATTCGATCGTTCCTTGATCGATCACCATTGGACGCGTAATTCTTGAAGAAGATTCATCGATTACATCTGCCCATGTATTTAAAGACGAAACATCTTCAGAAATAGTGTCTGCCGCAGGTTCTATAATAATCTGCTGATAATTACACATTGCTATACGTTCCGTCAGATTATGAAGAGTTTTAGCAAAAGTGTTCAATGCCGAAATATTTTGTTGTTGTTCAAGTTCATTTAAAAAATCTGGTGCAATTGTTACTTGTTGAATGGATGCGATAGAAGCTTTCAAATCCACTAAAGGCTGCGCGATTGATTTCAATAAATCGTCAGTTTCTACTTTCGATGTAATTTGACTTCCTGCTTCTAATACCACGTGATCTTGTACAATAGCAATAGACTTTTGTACTTCCTCAAAAATAGGTTGTAGAGCAAATTTTTCTAGGCTTACAAAAGATGATTCAGTTATTAGGGGGTGTTCAATAATATGCTCCTTTTGTATCGTTGCGACAAAAGATTTTTCAAGTTGTTGCAAGGGACTGACAAGACTGCTTAACACAGTAACTGGTTTCCTTATTTCCGTAACATTTAAAATCTCAGATTCTTGCATTTTAATTTCTTCAATAGTTAGAATCTGTTCCTGTAATAACCGCAAAGGTGCAATAATGTTTTCAATAAGATGTGTGTCTATTTTATTGGTCTGTTTTAATTCTATATTTGTTGTAAAAGCTTTGATAATTCTCGGTCGTTTAATAACAACGGAGCAACATTTTTTGAACTCTTCAATAGATTTCGCGAATGCTTGCAACGCGGATGCATTCTCAATTTCTACAATCTGTTGACCAGCATTTTCAATTGCACTCAATTGTTGCAGAACTACCATCGACGTTCTTAAATTACTAAGTGATCCAACAAAGTTCTTCAATGGTACTAAATCATCTGTATTCATATCCACAAGTACATCCTGGAGTGTTGTTAATTGATCTAGAATTATTGTCACGGATTTATTCAAGTTATCCAATATCGGTTTGATTGACAATTGTTGCAAGGCAAGAACGGTTTCTTCATAAGATGCAGTTAAGAATGATTGCTGTAATTCTTGCAATGGTTGTATCATACATTCTAAAGTAACAGTTTTCGTTGATTCTCTTGTTTCCAACGTTTGGGATACTTGATCTTCAAGTTTTAATATTGCACTTTGTAGCTCTGCAATTGGAATTGTCATCATTTTCAGTAGAGAAATTTCAGTAATTGCTTGCTTTTCAATATTTTGTTTAGTTATAGTCAGTTGATTCGCTATTTCTTCTACTGAGTTTGCAAACGATAGTATAGTTGATATTTTCTCAGTTTCAGTACTTGTTTCAGCATGATCAACAATTTCTTTGACTGTTGTTAACGGTAATTTCAGATTTTCTAGAGCTTCATTCAATGTTTTTAACATAGGAACATCATTTAAGATTGATTGCTCCTGAACTAAAATAATCGAGTTTCTCAGTTCTTCTAGCACAAGTTTTAAGTTTGCACTTGCCAATAAATTTTGACTTTCACCAAGTTCTTCCTCCTTCATGACTGTAGTTTCCTGCGTACCTATAATTAATAATTGTTTCAATTTTTCTAAGGAATCTATCACTGTATGTAACTGAGCGATCTCTTTTTTCTGTTCCGGCACCTCTAATAATCCAGCTTTATAAATATTAAGATTTTCAATTTGAGAAAGTGTTTCTTGTAAAACATGAATTGAATCAACAGTCTTATGTAAAACTTTTGGATCCAGCTCTTGATCTTTTTGTTTAATAATTTTTAACGGTAGCACAGATTCCATTTTCATTTGATTAATAATAGATATAAATCTTTCTCCATATTGTACTATCGATTTAACAAGATTTTGCAAAATCGTGATCTGTTTAACACTTGATAATTTTGCTTCTTGCTGGATAAATTGAATAATTGTTGAATCAGATTGAATGCAAGCAATTGACATTCTCAAATCTTTTAATGGTTCCATGATAGCTTGTACTAAAAATGACTTAAACGTTTCACTCGAACTGGCTTCAGCTACAGCATTAAGTTCCATTTGTTTTTGAACTGTAGCAATTGACATTTGTAATTCTTCCAAAACTTTTACAGATAATTTCAGTAATGTCACCGTATTTTTTTTAATACCTTCGGTAACTTTAGACGATAATGTAAGTTGTAAATTTAGTAACTGTTCCGTCAAATACGAAAACTTAATTGTTTTCTTATTGGAAGATCCTAAAATTCCCATTTCTCCAATTTCATTAAATGATTTACACAATGTTTGAAGAGAAGAGATAATCGCTTCTAAAGTTTCATCTTCTATTTGTTCTTTCTGAATTATACTGTTATCAGATACTTGAGTTAATTCTAACTTTTGTTGATCAATCGTTGCAAAGTTGTGTTCTTCAATTTTTTCTAAAGGTTCTGCTATTGATTTTATCATCCTTATATTTTCAGGAAGTAATTCTTCGATTTGACTGGACTCTAAAGATGTTAATGCTTGCTGCGGCGTCTCTACTGCACATTGTTTTATTGAATCATCTATTTCTTCAGTAAGTATTTTATCTGCTTTTGCTTCGACGGGTTTTAAATTATCAATGGCTTTTAACTCGATCATATCCGTGGAAGGCAAATCAGATTCTAAAAGTAAAGTCTTGTTACATTTTATCTGTTCCTGAGATTCCATTATAGCTTCTATGAGTTCCTCCAGAGGTCGCGCAGTTGTTTCTTCAGTAATTTTTGTTTCTTCCTTTATTTTCGATATTTCCGTTTCTCTTTCATCAACGATATTAACATATTTTGATATTTGTATTTCATTTAGAGATTTAATGGTATCATTAATACATGATATTAATATTTTCAGGATTGCAGATGGTTCTTCATCTTTATCAATATATTTATCTTCATCGATTGTTTGACATATAGATGCTAATACATTTTCAAGAGCATCTAAAGGTTTAGAGATAAATGGTAAAGACGCCATAATATTCTCCATTAATTCTGGTTTCACTCCTTCATGAGTTAAGAAAATGACCGTGTTGACAGCTCGTTCGAAATCAACAAGAATATTTTCTATATGAGAGAATTTACTATCTAATAATATAATGATAGATAAGGAAGGTATTACTGTTTTAATAAAAATATTTGTAACTTGTAAATCGTTAAGAATTTGTATTAAGGCTGTTAATTCTTGTATTTTCCGCTTATTTTCTTCAGATTTTGAAATCAGAGATTCTTGTTTAGCAGATTTCACAAAATCAATCAATTCTTTTAACGGCTGTATTAAATTACTTATTGCAGAATTAAATTTTATTATATCACTTGTCAAATGTTTTCGGTTTTCATTTTCTTTCTGATCTTCTTTGTTTTTTCTCATATCCGCTAGATCATCTTTTGATTGTTCAACGAAGATTACTGCTTCTAGATTTTCTAAAACTGGTACTTGTGCCGTCATAGATGTATTTTCAATTTCAGATTGAACATTAACTTCTTGAATTATTGCTTTAGATGACTGTATTTCCGTGATCGTCATTACACTCTCAATTTCTTCTTGTGATACTTCAATAACTTCATCAATGACACTTTCTACTTTCGTAATAATCATGCTCACTTTTTGTTCAACTGTTTTTTCTATGATACCAATAGACTCTTTCACGAGATCTAAAACATCTATAACGGCAGAAAAAGTCTCTATAATCGGTGCTCCTTCAGAAGCACCTTCTTGAACAAGTCCTATTCTGTGAGCCGATAGGGAAAAACTTAATTCTGAAATAGAGTCGGCTAGTTCTTGAAGCTGAACTATTAAGTTATACGAAATTGCTGAAGGCGTTTTTTCCGCATTTTCTTTCAGAACGTTTAATGCCGACAGAAGTTGATTTGTCGGATAAAGAAAGCCTTCTACGATAGCTTCTTCATCAATTAATTTACTACCAACTTGATTGAATTGCGTTTGTGCAAAAGAGATTTGTTTTTGTAATGCTTCCAAACATTTGGACTCTATTCCATATTTACTTTTATCGGCATGTTCTTCTAAAGTTATTATAGCGTTATCTAAGCGATTTAATGTGCCGGTAAGTCGATGTTGAAGAGAAATATTGATATTACTAGATCGGCGTGAATAATCTGTCTTTCCAATTTGTTTTTGTACTTGTAGAATAGCAGAATTGAGCAATATCAAGGATTCATTAAATAAGAAAGGTTCTTCCATACTTGCAATTATTTCAACAGTGTGACAAACTTGTTTATGCAAACCACCGATCGCTCGCAGAATAACGCTTCTCCTCTCGTCTAATAAAGAAGCTTCAGGAACTAAACTTCTTCGACTGCTCTGTACCATTGAAAGACAACTATGAAATTCTAATAGGGGTTCAAGAAGATCTCGTAATTCAAGAATTAATGGTTCTCGTCGTTCTAATACGTCTACTTTTTGAATAGTACTTTTAATATCTTCTAAAAGAGCAGCGATAGGTTTTCCTAAAATATTTGCTACGTCAGTTTCAAGAGTTTCTTCCGCAGCTTTCTCTAGATCGCTCATACGTTCTAAAATACTTTCCAATGGTTTTGAGATGTCCCAGAGATATTCCAAAATTTTTCGTCTTAACGATATTTTTTGAATTACAATTGGAATTTCCATTTTTATTTCTTCTACCACGCATAGAAAGAACTCAAATTCCTTTTCTATATCTCCATCTTTACTGATAAAATTTTTTATCTGTCTTATCACATTGTTTTCTATTATATTCAACAACGGAGTAAACCGATTTAGTATCATGAGTTCTGAAACATCATGTTCGTGCGGTTTGGAAAGAAGATTTCGCATATTTGTCAATGGCTGTATTAAGTTAGTCAGTACCAAAGTTGTCTGATTAAGTTTTTCTTCGAATAAATCAGTTTTTTCACCATAGACAATCATTACGCGTACTGTGGAAATAGTCCTTCTTAACTCTTCGATGGAATTAGCTAATTTTGATTGGGGAATTGTAGTAGATTGTGTTGTTGATTCTTCGAAATCGTCTAATATACTAGTTATTTCCAATTGTAGCTTTTCTAAAGTTTCTGACAAGATCATAATTAATTTGCTTGCACTCTCTTCACTTTCCTGTTTTTCGTTTTTTATGATTTGTAAGACGACATCACTAGAATTGTTTTTTGTTATAGCTTGCTCAGTAAGTAATGAAATAGATTCGGCTTCAAATGGCGTTGAAGCAACTTCTGTAAGAGTATCCGGAATTGTTTCTCGAGAAGCTGTAATAGTTTCTTCTTCTATTTCTTCTGTTTCGTTAAATGCTTTAGTATTTTGTTTAAATTCTTGCTGATGAAGAATATCTTTGACTGAAAGCGATATTTGATTTTTAATTTGTTCGATGATATCTATTATCGGCCGTAGAGATTCTTCTTTCGCATTTTCACGCAGAACATCCATGATAGTTTGCAAAAGATATTTCACAGGATAATCCAATTTTTTTAAAATTAAAAGATCTTCTGGTTCATGATATGTAGAAATTGCGTTTTTAAGCCTTAGTAGCGGTTCTCGAAGATCAATCAATGCATCTATCAAACTATCATCACTTGGTGATTCAGAATATGATGTTTGAATAGCAATTTGACTCACATTTCTTTTCAATTCTTGGATTGTTGAGCTCAATGTAGATTTAATTTCATCTTCATATTGTTTTGCATTATCTTCAGATGTAGCAGATAACCAATTTTTAATAGGATCTAAAGAACGATCTATTTGACTAGCCAAATTAGATTTCGAATAACTTCTTTCTTCTTTATTTTCTTTTTGAGATTGTATAATACTTTCTTCTTGATATTTTTCCTTTGATATTTCTTTCGCTATAAGAACTGTATCCTTTTCTATATCTTCCAATAATTCCAACATTGGTACTATTAACTCGATCGAAGAACTTTCAATTACATTGTGAACTATCTCTTTCAATATACTGATGGGATTTATCAAATCATTAAGAACTTGTTCTTCTTGTGGTTTGTGCTTTTCCGTTAATAAATCTTTTTGTAGATTTAACAATGATTCACTTAGTTTGTTAATTTCTTGAATTATTTCATTATCAACTGGATTTTTTAAGTTAGCGATTGCAACAGCCGAAGAACCGATTGTCTGACGTAATGCCTCAATACTTGTAATTAAATGACACGAGGTTATATACCTTTCTTGCTTTTCTAAAACGGATGATAGAGCAAAGTGCACATTGCTTAAACTTTGATCAATGTTTAGATTCTTTAACATATTTTGAATGATTTCTGCCTCCGATAATTGTTCCACTAATTCTGATATTTGTTTTTCGGTATCTTCTAATATTTTGAGAATTGATTCTGTTCGAGAAATTACTTCATGATCTTCAAATTTTTTCAATATGGTGATAATAATACTTTTTAATTTTACAATGGCAAAATTTATTTCTTGTATCATCGAAAGTTCGCTAGAAGTACATTTCTGTGATAAAATTAATTGAAGATCCAATAAGGGCTCCCTAAATTCCATCAATTTGTTTAATGTTTCATTCTCTTTCAACGTCATTGCAGAGTGTGCTGTGTGAGATACGCAATCTCTCAATTTCGTTAAACATGCAACAAGACTTGACGCTGTCAGAACTTGTTGTGGACTGCTAGATCCATTCATCGTAAGTTTCGAAGGTTCGATACAATCTAAAATTCTATTAAATATTGATTGAATATTAATTAATGACTCTGTAATTTCTTCAGATATATTTTGAGACACATCGGAGATTAATTTTAACGATGATAATTCCTTTGTTTTTCTAGTAATATTACAAATGGGATTGCGAAATTTTTTTAAAATTGTAAGCGTCGGTTGTAAAGATAATAATCCGAAATTTTCAATAACATGTGACAACTGAGCGACAAATGGTTCGAGAATCTCGCAAATGATTTCTATATGTTCTGTTGGTGTAATTTCATTAATTTCCTGTAACAATGCACGCAGAGGTATTTCCAGATTAGCCAAGGTTTCAATGTCCGCACCTACTCTTCTTGAATCTTCTAATAATTGACATATGTCATCAATCTGCTTATGAATATTTAAAAATTGTGGTGTATCGAATAGTTTTTCACATAAAAGCTTCAAAGAGTTGTGTAGAGCTATTCTTGACTCAAAAAGAGTATCTTGTGTCGATTCTTGATTCTCTTCTGAGATATGGCTGCTGATTTCCTTTACATTTTTTAAATTATCTAACAATTTTTCTTTAGTAAATAATTCTTTTACTGCTTCGGTGCCGTTTCTGTTATCTATTTCTGTTTTTTCAATCGGTTCTATAAGTTGATGTTTTATCTTCATATCAACTTTATCTTCCGATTCATTCCTCTCATGCTCATAATCACCGGAGCCGGAATATTTTTCAGAATTATTTTTATCCTTCTGTTGCTTCTTTTTTCGTTGCTTTTTTTTAGGAACACCGATCATTGAATCGAAAGAGGAATCTCCACCGATACCATCGTCTAGACTGGAACCGGTTGATCTTCCTGCGCTCAAGCTGCGTTTTCTATTGTTATCTATTGTTCCATGTTCCAATGTCATCTGTTTCAGGGCAAGACTTTCTGTGATAGAGAGATGTGCAGAGGATAAAGCGTCTGCAAAAGTGTCGCTGTCATCCTGCTTCAAAGATAAAAGCGGAGACAATAGTGGCTCGTCTTTTTGTGCGCTATGAAAGCTTTCAGATTCTATGCGTTGGCTTTTTTCGCTTTTCGATAATGATAAACTCATTGATTTTTTCCTAGGAGGTCTATTAGGAACTTTTTCGTCTTCATCTGTATTATATCGAGTTGATCTTTTCAAGGAACTTCGGGAATCGCGCTCAGGCGAAAGGGCACGCGTCATATCATCCATAATGGAGACATCTTCGAAATCAGCTTCTGTTCGTAAATCATCATTGTCTTCCGCGCTAACAAAATAATCAGGAGATACATCGATTACTACAGCTTCCATTAACAAATTACTGGTCGTAGATGTTTCTTTGACAAATCTCATTGGTGGTAACTCAATCACATTGTGTTCTATACAAAAAGATGTAGCTTTTTAGCGTATATTTAATACTATTATATTTTGCAGAATCAACAAAAATTAATCTTTTTACCTGTAACATGCTCAGACAGCTGATCGGCGTACATTTCAACAATCTGTAGTGCCTCTTCCTCAGTAAGATCAGGTGTTTCGTACAGACTGACTGACACTTCTTTGCCATCAAAGCTAAAAGATACCTCGCCCCGCTCATCCAAAGTAACGGAATGATCCGTTTGCGGTGTGTCATATAATTGAGATGTTCGCTCTTCATGTATCGTTGACAATGACAAGTTTCTCGCTAGTTCATGACCATTTGATGACTGGATTTCTTTTGCATCTTTTTTATCTGTAAAGTTAAATAAAGTTACATATAAAGCTCGCTTAGAATGTCAACGTAAAATAAAAACAGAATTGTTAAGAAAAACTTTTTATACTTTTCATATAGATGGACCATTATCAAGTGATAATAATTAAAAATTATTATGTGCAATAGATAAATGCTACCTTCGAATCCTAGTAAAGATGCGGAACTACTGACTGTTCCCATGCAATTGATAGCTTCACAAGTATATATTCCTAAACAGCAAGTACCATCTTGTCCGGAAATAATTCGATGTATATCACCAGGCTTGAGTTCAACATTGTCTTTGTACCATTTTAAAACTGGCTGCGGAACGCCGATAACTTTGCATTCTAAATTTACAGCACCTTCTTCTGATAAGATCGCGCGTAGATTCTCGAGAAATTTTGGTTTTTTGTAATGTTTAGGAATAATTAATTTCAAAAAACAAGAAGTGACACTATGGCCAAAATCATTTGCCGCTACGCACTTCCACTCGGCCTAAAGAAATGCGAAAAAAAAAACGCTTTTAATTGTCTTTATATCACAGCAAATATGATTATATTATATATGTTATGAATATTCACTTGATCAATAAATTCGAGATTTCGCACTTCAAAATGACATTTGCCAAGATTCTCTTTTGCTATCTGATATTTATCAGATTCGTCCATTATTGCATCATCTCTGTACCAAGAAAGAGTTGGTTCCGGTGCTATGCTTACTAAAGAAAAAAGTATCTTTATCAGTATAATGTAAAACTGCGTGAGATAGGATAACAGTTATTCAACAATTTATTTATTAAAAAAAGAAACAGGAAATACGAATACCTTGTACTGTAAAGCGAAAATTTTCGTTTATTTTTGCTTCACAACTTCTGAGGCCTTTTATAAATTTTGGTGGTTGATTAGTGCTCAAAAGTTGGAAACGTTCTTCTTCGTTTAATTGATTCTGTATATCTTCGATGGTTAATTCTGCGGTACTCTTAGCTTCGCCCATGCAATTTTTCGCGATACAGCAATAAGAACCTAAATATTTTTAAATAAATCTATAACTTAAATAGAGATTAGGAAAAAAATAATATATAATAAATTTAACGGATACACATACCTAATGAATTAGTCCCGGTTAATTGATAAACGTCTCCTGGTTTAAGTTCTTGACCGTCTTTAAACCATCTCAGCAATGGCGTTGGGAAACCTACAACTTTACATTCAAATGAAACGAGACCTTCTTCCGTCAAGATTGCTTTCAGATTCTCCATAAAGCGGGGTTTCCTGTAGTTTCTTGGTACTTTATAGAAAATAAGATAAATGTTGATCGAATAATTATATTTTTTGTTATAAATTAGTTTTTATTATCATAATACGTACTAGACATTGCTACATAGCAACTCGTAAATTGTTTTATATTGTCTTCGCTGGTAACGACACATTTCCATTCACCCTCGTCCATGGCTTCTATTTGTTTTATTTCAATTGAATATCCTCCTATGCCATCCTCCATTATATGATACTTTTCGCTAGGCTCAATGCGGCCTTCTTTATTGTACCAGGCGATCGTTTTCGGCCAGGGTGGTACTTGAACTATCATTGTTGATAATGTTTCATTTATTGGCATGAGATAAATGTTAATAAAAGCAGAAAGAATTATTATTAATTAATTTACCATAACAAGATAGTACTATAGTGTCTCCAATCCGACAACATTCATCTTGAAGTATCTGCTTAAATATCGGAAGAAGTCTGGATGGTGCCAAAGCATCTGCCGGTTTCAATGAACCTTCTCGACTTCCTCTTCCAACTACGTGAACCTGAGATAAAATAACGTCTACATTTAATGAAATTGATGATAGAAAATATAAGAGAATCGTTACAATTGTTATTGCGCAATCGTAATAGTGAACGTTTACTTTTGAGGAAGAATAAGCCGTTCCCATGCAATTGATCGCCTCACATGTATAAACACCGAGAGATGTTGGATCATCGGGATTAGCAGTCAAAGCAAAAACATTGCCAGCTTTGATTTCCTTGTTGTCTTTAAACCATCTCAATACTGGCGTAGGCACACCGATTACTTTACATTCCAACGACACGGTACCTGTCTCAGTGAGCAGCGCGCGGAGTTCTTCAACAAATTCTGGCTTTTTGTAAGCCTTGGGAACTAAAAATTTATCAGATTTATCAAAATTATTAATTATTAATTATTTAAAACGGGCAAAGTTAAAAATGTCGAATAAATAGAGTGAGTGATCGATTACCAATGACAGTGAGAGTAGAAGTGCATGAGGATCTTCCACTACGATTCTCCGCCATGCAAGTCCAGCATCCTTGGTCCTCAACTGTAACTGGAGCGACATCAACGCAATGAAAATTTCCTTCATGAACGAGAGAGAATCTAGATCCATTGTGAATAGGCGAAGCATCTTTATACCAAATTATCTGAAATTAGTGAATCTAATTTAAATGTAATATAAAAAAAAATCTGTCGCTTAAAAAATCTTATTACTTTATTGTAATATCTCATATACGAATGTATAAATACATTTTGTAACACACAGTATGCTATAATATATTAGGCTATTTTGCACGTATAGCGGAAGAGGCATGCGAAGAAATGTTGGAGTATATATCCCTTGGCATAGTATGCGGGCATGCGTAATAATAGTATTAATACGACGCACAAGAACGCGTAACTAGCTTCCTTTACTCTTCGTTTTTCGTCGCGAGTTCAGGTCATGGACCTCCCGGTCCATCTTAGTTCGCTTTTCCCGTTTCATCTGATACTAGGATAGAAGGAAGAGACATGTCTGACAATAAGTCACTGCTAGCACCATCAGGGTTCCAACTTTCCGGGTTGATCGTAATACTTAATACTATGTATCATCCATTTATATGTTAAGCAGGGACGTATCTTACGTGATGTTATGGACATGAGTAAGTTGCCAAGTAGAATTTTTTTTTCTTGTTAATGTATGTACAAACTATTTAATTAAATTAATATTCTAATGAACACGTACAAATAAATTGTCTTCTGTCTGTTAGTATAAAGTAAAATTATCTCTATAGTAAATTATACCTTCAAAGTGGTTGAACTTCGAATTTCTACAAGAAATCTAGTTCGAGTGCCGACTTTTACCGCGAGATCGCTCAATCTTCTCAAGAAAACAGGAGGATCGTCCTCTTCGTAACTTGGTTCGCTGATGCTCAAATCAAATTTCTTTAAAGCTCCTTTATCGTTTTCTTGTCCAAGTCTCGTTGCTACGAGAGAATAGTAACCCGTGTCATTTTTACGCGATTGCTTCAAAGTCAATTGAACGATATTGCCTCGCATTGATAATTGATAACGATCTGATGAAATTGGTAATCCATCTCGTATTCTGCAAATTTTATAAATTAAATAATATTAATTTATCATGAGGGCAAATAAAATTAGAGTAAATTTAAATGAAAAAGAAAAGTTGCTATAATCTTCATTTGTCCAAAATATCTGTCTATTATCTTGCTGTGTTCTTCATATACGTATTTTACATCTACACTACATAAAAATATATTGGCCCGACATATTTCGGTCAACAGGATGATCTAGAGTCTTGGCATTGCTCTATTGCCCTATTTTTGTCACCTTTTTCACAATGTGAAAAGCTTGTTTAAAATTAAGAAGAAAGTTGTCTACATCTAATAAAGTAATCTTTCACTTGTTTCATTTATAAATAAATTATCATGTTGTGTAAAAAATAGAAATATAGAATGATCCTAAAAATATCATATACCAATGTATTAGACATTGCAACTTGATGCAATTGCATGCATCTGACGTGAGAGCTCACGCAATATGACGCGACATTGCCCTTTAGTGTAATTTAATTTCTATTATTCACTTTATATATTAATAACATATATAATATTTAAATATTTAAGAATATGAATGATATTATAGCTCTGAGAAACTATATAATTATTTGTAGAAATTAATACATTAAATTAAATCAAGAACTTTTTTATTTTCCTACCGATATTCCGATCCATCGGAGGAGGACCCGGTAATAACGTTCTTTTTACCATTAGTGCATTTACAGCAATCGCTTCCCATGATAATGAACCAAAATAAAAGAAGTAATTTCTTGTTTTATATCAGAATGCACTATCAATGAGATAACAGCCATAAATTGCCCACATTTTTTTACAGACACACAACATTTCGGATTTAGCTTTAGAAATTCTTCAATATCACATCTCTTTTTATTTTTCACATATCTAAAATGTTTTCAGAACATCAACAATGATTTGCCTACTTCAATTTCTAAAGTATTGATCTGTCGTGTATAATCTTTCTTCATGACACTGTAAGCACCGCGTGAGCGACAAAATTAGCAGAATACACATTGGTCGATCGAATTCTGACAGCGCGATGGCGCTCTGCAAATTCGTTTTATTGAATCATCGATATACGTCTCAAATTTATCAAGAATATCAACACATTCATTTAATTTTAATTGTATATCATCAAATTGTGTGACAACTTGTTTTTTTTAACGTGTAAATTTTAATTTCCCTTCAATTTTCCATGTCATTATATCTTTTTTTTAAGTTTACAAGATTATAGATTTTCAAGCCTTTTAAAAGATTTTTATTCAAAGATAGAATCCACGATAGAGAAGCAAGCCCTCTTATATTTTTAATTCATGATTTAATTTAATTATTCGTATTTAAGATTGTTTGAAACAAATGTACAAGGACAATTGGCCGAGCTTTAAATTAGAGTTTCAACAATTTGGATTTAATTGAGTCCATGTAACCATCTTTTTAAACTTTTGATAAGTAAGAGACGCATACTGATACACTCAAATCGAATGATTTAAAACTCTTTCTTAGGGATTTGTCGGTCGTCGCGACGCTCTTTCAGCGTTAGACTGATAGCGAAATGCCAACGTCAAACTGTCCCCTCCCAATTTTCCACCTCCATCAACGAGTACGTTGAGATAGTTTCGAGGAACTCTAAGCAACAGGCTATTTCATATAGAAGCTAATAAGAGCCAACCGAGGAATAGCTGGACCGAGCAAGAGTATTGGGCATCTTTCATATTTCTATGAAAATTTTGATCGCGGTCAAGATTAGTTTATAATAATATTTAGCGTACAATATTTTAGTGTATAATAATATTTATTGTAGAAGGGTTATATGTTAAAAATCCAAATTTTCATAATTCATTCGTATTATCATTATTGCTTCTGCATCGTTATTACGATGAAAATATTTTAAGCTAAAGAATATGTGGGATATATGGTTTCGCATTAAGAATTCGATAAACATCACGATTATATTATGAAATCATTGCATAAATACACCGCAGATAGATTTCAAGTTGTGCGAAATATTTTATTTTTTCGAATGTTTTCATAAAATTCG
>Ga0157364_1000318_pt1 | contig 29794 bp, 14 predicted proteins | sample AttsexASBM2_FD_111476 | JGI IMG/M metagenome (GOLD analysis project Ga0157364, IMG submission 111476) | Fungus gardens microbial communities from leaf cutter ant in Ribeirão Preto, State of São Paulo, Brazil - Atta sexdens ASBM2 | ecosystem: Host-associated > Fungi > Mycelium > Unclassified ... | reverse complement strand
CGTAGATTTTTCTTTAACAAATTCAAATTGCACTAAATGACTTTAATGACATTTAAGAATTGGGAATAAGATATACCGTTTATTGACAAAATTTTTTCAATAAATAGTAGAAAATATTAACTATCATTCAATGATATTTTAATAAAGGAACAAAAATGGGAAATTTAAAAAAAAAAAGAGATTTTATTCTTGATTATATTTTCCTTCTTGATATCTCGTACTTATGCATATTTGAATAAATGCATATTAATTATATTAGCGATCAATATCATATCTGGATTACGTCAAATCAAGGACTTCAAGAAGTATTCTTATCAAGAATATTCCATGTATGTCTAGTAGCTTATTTTTATATATAATTAACAACGATAATTAATAATGTTAATGTGTGCGCATGTGAATCGTGATACTTGTTAATTTCCATTCGATAATTAATTCGTAATGGAATCGTCTCTTGCGATTACTGACGATCGTACGTACTACAACTTATAGATTACTACGTGTTATGACATAAAGTAGTTTCAAATAACAAAAAAAATTAATTTTAATTAATAATAAGTCTCTTACATAACAGTTTTATTAAGACTTAAGAATTAAAATTATATCCGCAATTACAATACATATACAAAAAAATATCATTTTTTTGTTAAAAAAAAAATTGTAGAAGTTCGGATAAAAGAAAAAAATTCTGGTAAAAAATCAGTTTATTTATTTTAGGAAGAGATTATATTCGTTCACGTCTAATTGTCCGATGAAGTAGTAAGTTTTTTTTTAAGTACAATTCGAAGCACGAACATTATTTTTATCAGGAGATATAAGATCGTGCATATCGTGTTTCTTGCAGCGTGAGGAATTTCGCCGGAAACGAGTTGTCCGTCCGTCGCGCGCACGACGCCCTCGGGATTCCTTTTTCCTCGTAATTCTCACGGGACCTCCAACTTCGCGATACACGCACGTACACGCGTGCACATGCGCGCGAGGAAGTCGCGTGGCCCTATATCTTAAGAGGAAGCCAGGGGGGGTCCAGTCGAAGGACAGCGAATGGGGACTAACACTGTTTTATCGTGTAGCCAATTAATAACGTCTCCAGGGTTCCCTCCACCTTCTCTCTCTCTGTTGCCACCAGCAGCCTCCTTCGCGAAGAAGAGATCTTGCTTTAGATATCCACCGACTCTCCCGTGGACCTCCCGAAGACGATATCTCGGGCCTCGTAACTACTCGATCTTGCGCACTTTTTATTTGCATGCCTCCTCCGCGTCGTGCCGCAAGACAGTAATGAGTTAAAGCGTCACCGTTGCAGGAATATTAACGATTCCGTACTTATGTACTATAAAAACATATAAATTAGCCGTGAAAATAATCGAGCGTCGGTCACTGAAACATCCAATAAGTATATCTGCCTTTGTGTTTTAGCTTACAGAGTTGTCTCGCATCGTCCTCCTGCAAGCAATCGTTCCAGAATCCAGTCCCAGCCAGGCATCGTGTCAGTGTGTGGAAATACATAATTATATAGAATTACGGTATAAGTTGTGTTAAATCAATGTTAATCGCTGTAGCGAAGTGGGGTATTATAATAAATACATTATTTTATGTATATTTGTCGCCTCGTTTTCCTCGAAGAAATTGCCACATCCCAAGCACTTCGAAATGGATACAAGTTCTGATAATAATTAAACGAAATTTTGATTATCGGATAAGATGATTGAATTTCTGATATTAATCGGATCATCAAATTAACGTTATCGAAAAATAACGCAAGAAAAATGCCAAAGTCGTGACAAAACTACTTTATTACGGAGACAAAATCTCATTTAAACTATTGAGTGCGCGGCTCATCATTTAATTACAATTTTCCGAAGTCGTTCGGAATTTGACGGCGAACTACGCGAAAAATTTGTCGGACACGTTTAATTCCTCTTCCTCTTTCCGCGCGGTAAACGGATCGTGTTACGATTACGAGGCACGGTCGTAATCGCTTTTAAAGGCACTTTCGGAGCTTACGGCCCGAACTTTTCCTCAGCTACAAAGAAGCTCAGCTTTTTTCCACGGTCGTTCACCGTGCATCGGGAGGGAAGAGTGGCTCGTAAAGAGCGGCTGCAATAGCCCGGCATCTGCGATGAGCAATTAACGAAAGGGTTTTCGCCTTCACCCCGACCGCCATCGTCCCCCTTATCCTCCCGCGGCAGCTTAAAGGCCAGCCGCCACACCCGCTGACAAGGCGTTTGATTTATAACGAGCTTTTACTTTTTAATTCCGACGCAAGTGTCACCGCGTTTTTTCTTCTCTTCGAGCTGCCGGGAACTCGTTGCGTTGCAAACGCGTTACGAGACAGCTTATAATTTATGCACGGTCTTGTTCAGCTTCGGCTTCACGTAATAGTTGAACGTCAGTGTCGAGATTAATCGTAGATGAAAATCTCAGCTACTATCCGTCGAATAAAAAAATTAATACGTCGCATTATTCGCAGACAAAAAATACAATTTAAAAAAAAAATTGGTATTTTTTTATCGTAACTTTAATCTTATATAACATTAAGCATATCATTTGACGCGAAAGGTCAAAGCTGTCATCTAAGCTTTAATTAAATTTTTAACGACGAATATGAAAAAATTAAATTTTGTATTAACAAAAATTTACTTCTTTCGGAGAGGAATTAAAGACAACTTATTAGGATATCGTGGCTTGTCTCAAGTCGCAGAAATAATCGACCGTACCACTTCTCCAGCAACTTTTCAGTATCAACTCTAGCTTTAATTGTCGAAAGATAAGACTGAGAGGAAAGCGAAAGACGGGAGATGAGGAAGGAAAGAGATCGTGTCGTGAAAGTTTGAAGCTCTCGGTGGGTTCGCGCTTAACTCGAGATTTGGGACTCGAGGGGTACTTAACCCTCGGGATGGGTTATGAAATAACTTTATGGCAGATCAGAGGCTTGCTGTAGATTGCATAAGGGGGTCCAAGAGTACCGGCGTAGGGGTACACGCTTTGGTCGCATCGACAAGTCCGAACTGGAAGGACGATCTCTACGGTATGACAACGAGGAGCCAGGCCCGAGAGAATTCCGCAAATGGAATCCTGATTACGAATAACATCGTCCTGTGACCTTTCGAAATCTCTGCACTTCGAACGCGTCATTCATGGACTGGTGGGCTCCAATCTGTAAGTAAAATGTTTTTTGTATATTATAACTGTAAAATTTAAATTTATGAGAATATTTATGTAAATAACTAAAAAAAGAATGAATAACTAAAAAAAATATTATCGTAATCAAGTGTGATACTATTGTAAAGTTGCACGCAAAATATTTTGCAACGTTCGCTAACTAAAAATAAATCAAGATTATTCCGTTTGAGCGCCTTTTTTATAGCCTTAAGAGAGCTGACTGGAGCTGACGCAGTCGAGCTCGTAATCGTGGTAGATTCAACATCAAATGTCTGACTTTGCATGATTATATGTGATACGTTGTTCATTGCATTTTAATAGGTACTGTGTAACTCACTTTTATTTAATAGAATTACCTTTATTTTATTTATTATATACGAAAAGAACGATTTTACTGAAGTATCTAAAAATTTAGCAAGATACAGATTTGAAAATAATTTTGTTAGATCATCAAAATAATTATGTACAAAATTTAAACATGATGAGTAATACTGCAAAATATTTTAACATTCTAACAATTAGTTTGCGCGTTCTACATAATTATTCTGATAATCCAACAAAATTATTTTCAGATGAGTATCTAGCTAAATTTTTAGATACTTTAGCAAAATCGTTCTTTCTGTGTATGCATGTTTGTGTCTACAATTTTAGAATAAACAAAATAATATAAACAAGTAGATGATAGTACAAACGAAATAGACAAGATATGGTCGCCATATTTTGTATTCACTAGAAAGTAATTAAAGCAATGAGATCTTAATATGCACGATAATGCTTACGTTAGTTTAAATTATAGTTCAAACATTAATGTTTTTTTTAAATTTAAGTTATAATTACGTCTAAAAAAATTGATCAAGTAGCTATAATAGTAATAATTGTAATCTGGTATAAAAAGATCTAATTTAAACTTTTGCGACAATTTTATAATGTTAAATTTGCATTGTACGTATAACGACTCAGATTATTTTATTATTTAATGTAGTTCCGTTCGTTTCACGGTGTAATCGATCGATTACGTCGCATCATGCTAGTCTTTTTTTTTTATTCAAAACAAAACACGCGTCGCGTCCGGAATTTTCACAGCAACCTACCATCTCTATTTGCGTGACGGCAGATACGCGAGATAGCTCAGGTTTGAGCACCTCTTTGTAATTTTACGTTGCCGTGGGGTGGCTAAAGCTGACGCAGTGGGGTAGATGGTCGGTGGTATGCCCAGTAGCCAATTCCCGGCTTTGGGCTCGACTCGGCGGGTCCATTCATCGCCGTGCATTACGTGACCGGTTTACCAATCCAGCCCTTCCTGCACCACCGCCGCCGCCGACACCGCCGCCACCATCGCTACCATCACCACCACCAACGCCTGTATATACCTCTTTTCCGTTACGAGAGCTGGCGCGGAAGGGCCGTCGGATACGTACCTGTGTGTACGTGTATCTGCCAAACAACCCCCAGAGTCATATCGACCGGTTGGAATGGTCTGAACTCCCTTCGCGATTCCGAAATTCGCTCGTAAACGATTTTCCAAGGTTTGATTCTGCTGTCCGTTCCGTTCTGTTAAAAACGACGCGTGACGGTGGCTTCTCGTCTTGTCGCGCGTATCCTTTATTTGCGTCGCGTGTGGAGAGGTCGGATCGCATTCGTGATTCGAATCACGCGCGACCATGTGAATTTTTACGTCGTTGCCCAATGACCGATCGTTCCGTTTGCTCGTTTGAGAAAAATAAATTATGTATTTACTTAATTTTCTGGAATTTATACATAAGTTTAGCAGTCATAATAATTATTTCGTAACAAAGACGTATAATTGTGGACGCTAAGATTGCGACGTTACTCGTGTTTAGGAAGGACAAACTCGTTGCAGACGAATTGACTGGCCGCTGCAAAAAAGGACAACGCCGACGGGTAGGCGCGCGCAGGGCCTTAAAGTAATTATTCCGTCTATAAAACGGCCCGACACGAATTTCCGTGACGAATTGCTCGCGATATCCAGCGTGAGCAAACGAAACGCCCACGAAGAAGAGGCCGGCTGAATCTGCGCGAGAGGAGACTTTCGAGAGGCAAGTCTTCACAGGGGGGCGTCACGTCTCTGGGTCTGATGACGACGGCACGTTCGACTTGCGAGCCTTGGACGAGCAACTTGGCGAAGGGGCGAAGAGAAGGAAGAGAGGAGAAGGTTCACCTCGATCAGCTCGGTTTCTACACGATGATGACATGTTAATGTATGGACGCGTAGTACATAAGCGTGTCTGGAAGGAGGTGCCAGAGGAGGACAAGCATGCTGGTGCCAAGCACGAGCCAAAGCAGGCAACCTCCCCTCCCTCTGTCCTCCGCAGAGCCCCGCGACACCCCTTTCGTGGCGGATGGATTTCTTTCGGTTTAAGACGAACGGGCCTAGGTCCCCGACCGTCGTCCCGAGTCATTGTCGCCCTGCCTTCTTCATCTGCATACAATGCTGGAGACATCCGCGCGGCACCGTTCCTCTTCGCTCTTCCTCTCCTGTTGAATTGACTCCCGCACTCCCCCTCCGACGTATCATCGGGATGTCGTTAATGCGACCGCCTGTCGAAATTATCGAAGGAGAAACTGAGATCCATGGGCAAAGCAGCCCGAGAGCTGAGAGACCGGGTTTTGGATTAAAGATGACGTCTAAATTAATCCAGCGGATTTTCGAGGCGGTGGGTGTCGTAAGAACAGTCAAAGAATTCGTACTGTTAAAGGAGTGGCTTAATAAATAAGGAATATCTATCTATGATTTCTTTCGCTCTATTTTTTATAATGCTTTCTTTAAAAAACTTGAAAAACATAATGCTGTGACGAAAATAGATAATTTTCGTATCTAACGTTATTGACAATTGTAATCTGATCGCAGATTTCAGGTCAGAGGGGAAGAACTCGATTAAGAATCTGACGCAGGAATCATAGCTATTAGTCGCATTCCCATTGGAACTAAATAGAGGCAACAGTTGCGGTTTATGAAATTAAATCGCTGCTGACTTCTGAAACGAGGGTCAGCTTTGCCATTATTATATTATTTTATATTTTTATTTTGAAAAAGAATTTATTCTTTTTTATAAAGTATGTCTTTTGTATATGATACATTATTTTATAGATAATGTTTATTTCTTATTAAAATAATCAAAAAATTATTGATCTAAAAAATGAAATTAATCATATTGTAATTAAACATAACAAACGACGTTATGATATAAAGAACTTTGTTGAATATATTGATGTTATTATCCATCTCGCAAAATCTCCATTTTAATAAAGATTCAATTATACATAGGGTATATAGATGGTTTTTACATCTTCATCTCGCATTGCTCCAACGTCTTATTCGAAATGAAGTAATGCGAAAGTTTTTAACGACGATGGCAAGAAAGGGGAGATTCAAAATGCTCCTCGGATTTGTCAGAAAGGCAGGATTTATTTTTGGAGGGTCTTATAGAGCGACACTTAGCCACGATGTATAATATCAGTCTGAGCGTAGCCACCTTTATCTCTTCTATTAACCCCCGCGAGGTAATTAAATTAAATGATCCACGGTCCCTCTCGATCATCCGGCTCGTAAGTGCATATTTATTCCGACACCCTTCGATGAGAATGAAAGCTTCTGCGGACACGTGCTACATCAATTATAATTTATAAAAATGTATGCTTTATGCATGGCGTAGATATTTGTGTAATTATTTTCCTTTTATTAATCTCTGAATTCTTTTTTATCAGCGCCAGTTAAATAACATATAATTGCTTATATGAGAAATAATTCTTACTAAAACTTTGAATATTTTTTTATTTGATATTCTTTTTCCAAGTATTCGCACGAGTCAATTTGTAAAACAGTGATGCATTGCGATTGAAGCCACAATCGCGAAGTCCCAATTGAATAGACTAATCCAGACAGCAGTTTCATCACGCCGCTACGTTATCTGACTTGCCACAGAAATTTCAGAAAATGAAAGAATTCCGAAACATCTGGGTCGGGAAAAGCAAGCACTCGTTTCTTCATTCGCTCGTACGTTCGCTCGAGGAATACATAGGAAATGCGTCCGCGTAAGGTACGAAGGGGCCCCTTCTGCCCTGAGATCGACCTCCCGACGAACGCAAGCCACGAGAAAGAAAACGGGGAGGGGGGGGATGGCATCGAAGGGGCCCCGGTTGCGCACGTGTTAGAGAGGGTCGACCGGGCTGAGAAGCTCCCGAGGGAGCTACGTACCATTTTGCATAAATCGCGAGACACCCCGTCGTACCAGAACCTCGGGGAGATTCTGGAATAGGTTGAATCCACCGGCGCCGTGCGATCACGAAGGGATGAAAGTGCCAGAGGTACCGAAGGCACTCGATATTTCACCCCCTTTTCTCGTTTTTTCTCTGTATCACGTGCGGTGAGAAATACGTACGAAAATGTTGAGGCGGTCCCGTCTTTTCCATCTTTTCATTTCGCGAAGATGGTGCGAAGTTTAAGTGATGCTATCGTCAACGTCTCGTTAATGGTTGATGGATAGAATTTATCATGTGTATATTTCAAATTAAAAAAAAATCGAAAAAGGAAAGACGCAATATCTTCTGTTGAATAGGTTGTTTTATATTTCGCGGTATAGGTACACATTCGACAAAATATATAGTTAGAAATTTCGAAAATTTTAATATATTAAAATATATTAAAAGTTTAAGATTTGTTAAATTTTTGCATTAATATTAATCACGTGAGCAGATCAATGTATCGAGTACATTTATGTTCATACGACAAACTCTTCCTCGCAATGTAGCTTAATTCAACAATAACCGCAATATGTTCTCTCTCTCGTTGTAACAAAGCAGTATTGTTTTATAGCCAGTACGATAACTTTAAGCGGACTTCTGACATGGGGATACGTTATCCCCGCGTATGTTCGATGGGGGTGTGAGTGCCCATGGTGCCCTGAAATGAAAGGGAACAATAGCTCAGGGTGTAGTTAATGCTCGTCCTTTCGTGGGGTCCACCATACCACGAATTATGTGTCTCTTGAAACTTCTACTTCGATGGGTTGGTTATTTTTGTACTATATTTACATATGCGTGATTTTTATTCAATTCTTTTCGAATTTATTTCATTCGTAGAATACATAATTAGCTAACAGTTAACTTGTTAACATGCAAATAACGATATATTGCTTTTTATTTTATATTGTCTTCGCAATAAAGATTTGATTTATTCAACGTCTATTTGCGGAAATTCGTTTCTTTTTGCCATTAGCATTGGTATTATTTCTAGCATGCCCTCCTTTTACAAATGTTCCTAGTGACCATTTCTGGAGACGAGATCATTCACGAGCGTGATCGACAGATATATGCTCCGTGATTGAATACCCAATAAGGTGACTCCCGTGAAACCAGTAACACGATATCCTTAGTTGTACCTTGAGTACTGAAGTTGTGTTTCATTGTTGCATCATTTTTACAGCGAGTTTGTACTGTCCTCAAATTCTCTATTCAATGTCGATTTTTTTCCGACTAAAGAATTAGTAACTTAACTACGAGACTTAATCAGGATTAATTATTGTTGATTATATAATTACATTAATTTTTTATAATTAAGAAACTATATACATTGTACATTTTAGAAATCATACCTAAAAGTATGGGATTTAAAAAAAATCTATTTAGAAAATAATTTTTAGCTTTACAGTCGCCTTTGAATTGAATTTTCACTTATCGAATAACCAGTGAAAGTTCAAACTGTAGATATACGATTTATCGAATGTTTCATGAAGGAAGAGAACTCTCGTACACTGAAAATTAATTAGTTTCTCTTGTCGATTAGCGTATAGCGACAGGATCATTTATTGCGGTTATCGATGCTTGCCTGGCATTTCAAAAATTCGTGCCACTTTACTAGATTCAGGTGCACAAGGTTTCGAGAAAGGTGTCGGGGTGTGGTTGTGGTTCCGGCAGATGAACGAGCGAACGAGCACCGCTGCGGGCAGGTAGTCGGTCGGGTATAGGCTTACGCAAGCCTTATACCTATAAGTTAAGATTAACTTTGCTTAGCGGTGTCCAAGAGAACGGGCCAGGGGGGGACCACAGGATCGGGTAACGAATGAGGACATTTGACGGGATTAATTTATGTCCAGTTTGGTAACCGAGCGCAACGATACGCCCAGCCATATCAAGCGAAGAGATGGCAGAGAGACAGAGAAGAATCAATAGAGAAAGAGAGAGAAGGGAGGGAGGAGAAGGGAAGAGGAATATGTACAGGTCTCATCGTACACTCATATGTTCGAACAGGGACTTCGGTTTTAGGGAATAACAAGTTTTGTTCCCCTCCGCCTTCCTCCTCGCTCGTAGATTCCGGTGTGATCTTCGAGTTCCCGCAAACCTATTTCAGAGGTTAACGGTGAATGGACCATCGACGTTGCCAAACCGGACACGCGGTGAAACTCGTTTTTACGTAGAATTCGAGGACTTCTTCTTCTTCTTCTTCTTCTTCTTCAGCAGCTGCCGGAAAGAGCGGGGAGCGATTGCTTTTTTCGCGGTGTCATTGATTCGGACCTGCACGTGTGATTCGACTTGTAGAGAACTTCGAGATCGGTTAGATGTTCTTGTGAATTAGAACGGCTGTGCTGAGATAGGATCGATGAAACGCTCATGAAAGAATCTGCTTGAATAGATTTTATGAGATAACTGCAGCATTTTCTGAATGTACTCTGTTCATGTTGAAAAGACCGATTGTATCAGAATTAATAAAAAGATTTTGCGAAGATTTAAGAAACTTGCAAATCAATCTGATCAAAAACTGATTACTAATCAAAACGATTAGTCATCATATTAAATATTATGACAATATTATTTAGTTCCATCATGTAATTAATATATTAATATATACTAAATTATTAAAAAATTCTAATCAATTTAAATTTATATATCTTAATAAAACATATTTAAATAAATTAATAAAACATATGCGTGCTAATCCTATTTATTTTCATACCGTTTTATTTATCATCATTGAATTCATTCAAGTTCTAAATTAAACAGATGCTTATACAGAACGGATTCTTCAAAATTCTGTATGTCAACCAAATTCTGTTCGTTATCGGCGATGTATCCATTCTTGCCGTAAATTAAGCGGTTGGCACAGTTTTGCGGACCGCTGTCTATAGGTACAGGACACCGTAACTTTTAATATATATACCGGCTTGTAATTTTCGCGATCACGTACCGGTTCATCGCCTTTTATTTATCGACGAGAAGGTATGGTCGATCGGGGTCCACGAAGGGAACATCATATCTTGAGTACCTATCATGTAGGCATACGCATGTCCTCGAACCGAAAATAAGGGTTGCGTATTCCCTGGCTGTGCAAAAGCGAGTAGGCGAAAGAACGTTCAAGCTGGTGCCCTCGTCGAGTCGCAACGCGATGTAATGCGGTGGTTAAATCTGCGAGTTTATGTGCATTCCGACAACCGCGCGCCGTCGTCAAGGTATTCGCCTGCACGATTTTTTTCGCCTCTTACCAGCGACGACTTCCCCGTGCCGTCGCGTCCCCTCCCGGATATCGGGTTTTGGATATCTCGGATCCGATTCCAGATGCCAAAGTGGGTTATCGATGCCGCGTGTGTCCACATCCGATACGGCCCCGCGAGTAAACTCGACGGTGTAAAATCGTTGATGTTCCCCATCGGCAATGCGATATTTGATTCGACATTCGTTTGCCAGTTCGAACAATTTTACGCCCTTTATCTGCCGGCGAATTTTTATTTCTGAATAAAGCGCTCGAGAAGTTCCCAGTGATCGTCGTAAGGTATTTACAAGAAGACTCGAGTTTTATTTATTCTTTAATGATAACGCACTGAGAAAAAAATATAGTCAATTTTAATAAATATTTAATTACTATAAATAAATATTCGTTCAGTAAAATGAATGATTGTTAAATCAAATTAACGTTTCTTGTATCAAATAAATATGTCTTTATATTTAATAAATATTTAGTTGGCAGTATTCAATTAAATATTTTATTAAAATTGACCATATTTTTTCTCAGTATGGAAAATGTGATATATAAGTCGATTTTATGCGACAAGCACAGCGAGGCAATCTGTCGCACGTGTTAATATAGTTTTCATTATATATGTGTTTAACATTAATTTAACGCGATAGATGGCATAAACTTCGCCGTCAAGTGAGAGAAATACAGTGGAGAGAATTTTATTTTATAAAAATAATCTTTAACATTATAATTTTATACAAGTATTTTTTATACAGATTTATTTGCTTTGATTTCACAATAAATCAGGTTTTTGGATATCTTGAATCCAGTTTCAAAAGTAGGTTAGCGTCTTTCAAATGTTTGAAATACATGTGGTGAATTCAACCAATAATAATTCCGTCTGATTCAATCAATAATTTATCTTTTGTAGCGCGCGTTTTAAAGTTGTTTATCTATTCAACGTACCAGAAATATTAGTCTTGATAGCTGATTCAATTTTTCTTTTTTTTTTCATCATTCATGTATAATGTTTGGCATGTAGTAATCAATGTCAGTCTGTATGTTTAACGGTAAAAATTGTGCTACATGTGCGACAACCTGTGTGTGCGATCACACTATTAGATTTAGATACTTTATAAACATCGATATTATCGACACGTGATCACGATAAAGGCACGAATACGGTTTCGTCCCGGATCATTGCGTATGACGTAATATGATCTATATGTTATAAGGAATCGACTTGCAAAAAATAAATTAATATCGATTGTACTGCAAATTACGACCTAGATGCCCGTCTAATATGAATGTTGATATTTGCAATGCTATGGTAATCTCGTCACTGATCTCGTTTATATTTTTTTTGCATATAAATACAAAAGATGTCCTAACATAAAAAATTGTTTAAGAAAAGATATTTTTACAGTGTTTTAAAGATACTCATTATTTTTCAGTAATATTAATTTATGTTTGTTAATTTAAGTTATGTGTTTCAGCTTCAATTTAGAATTGTGTTTCAAAATCGATAAATAATCGGCACATTTGTTTGAACTGGAAATTATAAAATTCACATAAAAAAAAAATTATATATATATATAAGATACCACGATTTCATCGAATCCGTTTTGATCGAATAGCTCTTTATTTATTTATGAAAATATCTTTACTTCTATATAAAAAAAATTATGTAATATATAAAACATTAATGTAGATTAACTTTAATCTTTATTTAATCTACTTTTTATCTTTTTTTAATTGTAAGAATCTTTTTTAATTGTAAGAAAGAGAGAGAGAGAGAGAGAGAGAGAGAGAGAATGTATCAGGAAAAACATGTCACACAAACATTTCATGGATCTCGCATAAATACATAATATGTAAGTTTTATATCCGAAGTGCCATTTACATGTTAGGTTGCTAATAATCGATAAATTGTTAATTAAGCAATGTTACGTATGCCGAGAAGAAATGGATGTGCTGTGGATGTGTATATGAATTCGAGGCGATCTGTGCTCGGTGTTTTATCATCATCATCGTGAAAAATCTCTTTTAAATCGTCCGTCTAATTGCGATTTGACGACCTCGCATTCGTTGGCCTGCGGCCTTTTCGTCGAGAACTAGGCGAATCCTGTCGTGTATTGTTCTGATCTTCGTTGGTCATTAGAGAGCATGATCGATGATACAAGAGAGACGATACAAAAGTCCTCGAATTTCACTGTAAAACACGTAGTAAATTTATCTCAAAGAAGAAACAAATACTTTAATTTTTATTAATACGTATATTAAACTGATATATATGAAATTCTATTTTATTTCTTTTTTTATGTAACACTAATGAATATCTCAAGCAGCATTTCTTCAATGGACTCCCGAATGTTTTTATCGCGTCTAATATTTATAAGCTTTTCCACTCGTTCACGCAGCGAGTCTCCTCGCACGTAGGATGGCTCGTTAAAGCCGATCGATCGATTTATTTATCGCGAGCGAGGAGCGAAAAGAAGAGGGCTTACAGGAGATTGGCTCGAACATCCGGTGTCCGGATCACCGGATGATTGATAGTGATTTGACAGATACCGATCTGAGAGCACGAGGAGGTGTGCACCTGATCGAAAAAAAGAAGGAGAAAAGAAAGAAAGTTGTGTGAGTAAGATGGAGCGGTAAGGAGATAGCAGAGTGAAGGTTATCCTTGTTCGGTCAGCGAGAATAGGTTAAGACAGTCGAAGAGGCAGATAGGTGACTTCTGCGGGACTATAAGAAACCCATAGAACCTATTATCCATGGTGGCCAACGACTATCAGCGAGCACCATCTTTCCGTGTGGGTGTCCGCGTCTGAACGCCCTTAAGACCCCATAAGTCGAGTCGTGCCACCCCGTTGAGAAAACCGCCCCCGCGGAGTAATGCCTAGACACCTCCTTAGACACCCTTTCAATTTCCTATATATCTGATAATCATCTGTCCGACCGGATCTCGCCACAGGGAGAACGTTGCCGTGTTCACGTTTCTTTCTCCCCCAGTATATATATATATATATATATATATATATATATATATATATCTTTTCACCTCACACGTGCACACACCTACACATTGCTCAGTCTATCCGCGACTTCCTTCCGAGAAATCCCGATTAACCCAAATAAATCCTTTATCGATGGTTTGGAAGACAACCTCACTCATTATTGTCTCTCGATTGTTATAAATGATATCATGGGATAAATTATACAGTTATTGACACGAATAGTTATATAAATCGAATATAAATCCACTCCGCTATCGTTAAAAAAAAAACGACAATACGTACTTTTCTTTGTCCTACTATTGTGTCACAATTAATAGCTATTCGCTGTTATGAAACGCATGTGTTTGTAGGCATTACAAAGTTTCATTGGTACGTGTGGAAAAAAAGAGTAAAGGTTATCTGACTACCAAACAACGTAAGCTTCTCAATAAAAAATGTATAATTACGTATGCAAATGTCGTCGTTGTTCGTTCGATTCTTAGATGGAAGAAGCGACATCGCGAAATATTCTCTGTCCATAAGAATATCGGTCGTAACGGCTGCATGCGTCAGATCGAAAGCCACTGTCGGACAATATTGTTTCCCTCGCAGAGTGTAATCTATAGCGCTTAAATTTTCTAAAGTACTCAATCACCCAATGTATTTTCATGCAAACGTCGTTTCATGGGATTCTCCCCTTCTTGCCCCCAGCTTTCTGGAGGACCCACGGAGAAGCGGACGCACAATAAAGCCGTGACGTATGAATCCACTGGCGAAATAAACTTCGCGCGCATATTATTAGCCGCTATTCCCGGAGACTTATGCCGGCCCCTTAACCGCGGCCCATAAGGCCCCCGGGGGTCGATATATCCGCACATGAATCGAAGACGTATCTTTCCCATCTGCGCTTGCAGAATCTATACTTCAGCTATCGCGTCCGTGATTTTAATCGCGGTATACGAATGTGATGACATTCGAGGGAAGCTCCGGTTGATAAAATATTGTCTGTATGAAATGTGCCTCTGTTTGATTATATTGTTGTTCGAGTACATTATTGATTGTCAAAATACGGATTATGTACACATATTTCTGTGTGAATTAAGAGCTGAGTTTGAATTCACGCGCGTACATAACGAGATATGAAAGAGATAATTACTTAATCTGCTAGTGAAATATGATACGTTTGGAAGAAGAACGAAAGTGTTTTATAGCGGTTGGCGCGAATATGTCTTCGTGGGACTGCGCGGAGCATGGAAACGCGCAGCGTGTAAACTGTCCAATAAGTAAGGTCCCGAACATGGGGCCTCACTTGTAGGCCTCTGCTTCTTATACTTTGCGCATATACACTGTTGCCTGCGTTTATAACGTATGGCGCGCGTGTACGTAGGCGCGGGAGAGGGCAAAAAAAGGGGACGGTGAGGCTCTTGGGCCCGGCGATATAAAGAATATCCGAGAGACAAGAATAAAATCCAGTTGACTTATTTGAATCGCCGTGTTGGAAGGACGGAACGAGCGGACCAGGTAGCGGCAGGAGGAGACGCAGAGAGGAAGATTTGCGAGATTGGGGAAGGGAAGCGAGTCAGGCCCTACGAGCGCCCATCCTCGTAGAGGCCTGTAGGAACAACGTGCAGAGCCCACAGAAGCGGTGGCCGAATACTGCTATTGCGCGACCTTTGTGATCCGAGCACACGTGCCCACACACGTTGCTACGTTGCTTTAGTGTTCACTTTTTATACGATTCAACTTTGCGCTTAAAGACATCACACGAAGTGTTTCACTTGCACAGAGAATAACAAACTCTATTTCTTGGCAATCTAAATATTTCCGATTATATATTAGAGCACGCTCGCTGTTTGAACTTTGTCCTTTATTACGAGCAAGTTATGATCTGAAACGCAGTCTGGTGTAAAAGGATTGTATCCTTGATACATTGACCATGCCCCGATAAACGTACCCGTTTTCCAGAGAAAGGAATTCCCGCGATAAATCACATGTTCGTTGCAACAAGTATATGCTATTTTCGCATCGCGCTTATCAAACATTAAACGATCTAAAAAGATCGCAGGTGCTACATCACGGATTCTTGAACTTTGAATTTCTTCACGGCTTTTCTATTTCTCTGTCTCCTAAATATCAGTGTAAATATCAATGATTTAATAATACGGATATTATTGAGATAAGATTAATCAAGATAGTAGGATTTTCAGTCGTCGAACATTTTGATGAGATAATCTCTAATAATCACAACTCGCTGTCATATGATATCAACGACGAACTTTAATGTATATATATGATAATCTTGAAGGAAAGACATATTTCTACTTTTTCTTACTTCTTTTCATATAAGATATGTCATAGATTATATAGCAAGTTAAGGCAATTGATTTGCAGATTGACGTGCATCTCGCGCAACGTCGCGTCGTGGAGCCAAGCTTCGACCGATGAAGCATTGAACGCGTCAGGTACGCGTGGACGGGTCCTAGGAGTGGATGAAAGGCGCTGCGGCACTAAGTGATGGTAATTATCGTAAAAACAGTGATTTTTCGCAGTATTCTAGTCGGCTATTTTTAGAGACCGAGTCACGTCGACCAGTCTCCCACAAGGTTCTCGCTCCGCAGAGATCGGCATGTCTAGGTGCGACACTCTCGCACGCATGCATACACGTACGCACGTTACTACGATCGTGTACCGTGCCAGACTTCCTAGTTTCGAGAAATCGGTCGTCTACCGATCCGAACACCGGCACGCTTTCGCGAACGCACAGAACGGTTCTCTTCCTTTTGCCGTCTACCACAAGCGTTCCGCTTGGAACGGCTTTCCCTGAAACGCCGCGAACTCAAATGCTGTTTCTGACTATCGCACTATGGCACTTGAATAATTGTATAAGATTTGTTTTAAAGAAATCAATAAACACGTTTTTCACATATTACGTGTACGTGAATATATATATGCATGATATTTGTATAGTAATAATACGTTGATCAAGTGTAAATACTTTTACAAGATAATCAATCAATATATCATTAGAAAATAAAATGATAAATAATTACCCGCGCGAAAATATAAAATTCGAATAAATAAATAATTATTTAACTAAACATATATTTGGTACAGTGAAAATACATTGCCATTGACGTCGAGGTCCACGTGGCTGGTTGCATGTTTTGAAAGAAGGTCGTCTGTCTTCTAGCAAGTTGTCAAGAGCGTAAATCCATGAGTAGATACGTACAGTGAACGAAGGAAAGCGTGAAGGAAGAAGGCGAGACGAGGTCGAAGATGAGAAGTCTCGTAGAGTGAGGAGACAAGCGGATCTTTTCAGAAGCGGGAATGTTTATCGACGCAATATTTGCTCGTCCACACCATCCGGGTCTATACGAGATGGCGGAATTTGTTTAATTTGTTAAGTGTTAATCTTATTTAATTTTTTCTACAAACCTCGCGCGCGTTCGCGGTACTCCCGGAGCATACTCTAAATACCTACGCAAACATCGGGAGCAGGCGGTATGTTATTGGCTTCTTACTGTTGCGCAATTTCGTCATTTATTTCTTGTCTCTAGAATTGAGAAAGAAATCGAGATCTCAGATTGGATTTATGCTTTGCTTCTCAAGATACGTAGATTACTTATCTCGGTATGTTATCAACGGGAAAAACATAATTAACATCACGATCATCGATACTGACGAAATAGATAACACTCAATTGATTTATAAGGAATATTTAAACATTAGCTCCATTTATTTGACATTCATATATTCTTTTTCTAAAATATAAAATATAAGAAAAGACATTTTAGAGCAATGTAAATTTTGTTTTAGACTTCGTTAAAAATAACTGTATAAGAATATCTTTCTTTCTTTTCTTTATAATTTGTATATATTTATAAAATAAAAAAACTAAAAAAATATGTGCATGTATATGTGCATGTATGTTTTTTAAAATTATGTTTAAAGCGTATTATAAATGTTTCACATTTCTGCTTTCACAATGTTAGTCATTTAAAATGTCCGACATAAATCGGTGAGCTTAGAAATATCAAGTTGATTTTTTAAAAGCATCAATATCAATCACACTAATTAAAATCTTTAAAGTAAAGCGACTTGTTAAAGTTGAAACCAGTCGATGCTTAAAGCGTAAATCCGTAATTATTGAGCGTACTCAACATAACATTCTACCCAGTAAGTTCAATTTTACGCACTGACATGGCGTACTACTGGGATATCCTTTCCACTCTCGTTATCTGGGCACGTTTCACGGTCCGTCAGGTACGAGAACGATGATGTCCAAACGTCGTTCTGTCACCGCATGAAAATCGACTCCGAGGATATCAAGAGTCCGCAAATGCGAAGAGAGCGATGACTGCTTGAGGATTAAGGCTCTCGAGGAAAGTAAGTGCTCTCTGTACTCCAACGAGGCTCATGCAGATAACGAGCTAAATGCGTCAGAATAGCACATATAAGTTACGAATAATAAATTATACACTTAGGGATAAGCAAATTATTTTATAACTTCAAATTCTTGAGAGTATACAATTTGAGATTTTCTGTTTTACAATTTTTCATATTGTAATCGTGTGAATGACAATTGAGTATTAGCTTAAACGAATGGAAGCATGATTTTTACCACGGACTTAAAAGACGGATATTCTGATTACGGCTACGCAATTCTCGCATACACCATATTTCGCTTATATCGAATTTTCGATATAGATATTATCAGAAATTTTCCTTTCTCGATTCCTTGTTCGCTATGTGTGAGATAATTGTGCATCGCCTTAGGTACATTTATTAAATTTATCAGTTTTCAATTAATTTCACTAATTATCGATACTGGTCAACAGTGATTCGCATTGCAATATGTAATAAAAACCAGTTATCCCCCGGTAATTTAATTAGATTCAATCAAGGGATTAAATTTCTCTTTGCTACTTTTGCTTTTACATCTTAGATGTATGCAGGAAACAAATAACACAAAAACGCGTCGCATTTTTCAATTAATCAAGAATTTTATTAATAAGTCTGTTCTTTGTCCTTGCTTTAAAACTTTCTATCTCGCATTCGTTAAACTGAAATTTTATATATATATATAAAATTATACATTTATTTCAATTATAATGAAAAATTAGATGAAAATAAATCAAATAATCCTATTTTTTTATTTCATACAAGTATGCACTAATATAATAAACAAATATATACTGATTACTTTCAATTGTAAAAAACAGAAAACTTATAATCAATAGTCATATTTCATAATTGTTACAATTATTATAACTTATCTATTAACAATATGCACTAATTCTTAAAAATCTGTCATATTCCTCATATTTTATATTGTATCTAATATTATATTTAAGTGCATTCGAAATAATTTCGTGAATATAATACTATCGCTCGAGGATTACGAATGGAATGTATTAATAACGATTCTATTGATTTAATTTTTTTTAATAACGGATGTCTTTACATAACTGCGCAACACAGTCGCTTATTAAAGCTGCAACGCTATTGCGTTTCAATTAAAATTTTGCCACTCATATCGAATGCCGTATTCGTGGCGAGTAAAACGTATAACCCTGGCATACGTCGATCGAATATTGGCGAACATATAACGGCGCGCAACCAGAGGCTCGTACATATACATATAAACATAAAATTGTTAACGAGTGCACAATTATTTTTTACGCCTTTCATTATTACGTCGTTGTAATTTTCATTATATACGTAGTATATGAGTTACTAAAGATCCCAGCTTGTTTATTTATGAGTCCACTCATAAACTGCATTCGCATCATTTTGTACGATTCAGTTTGCAATTTGTTTTATCACGAATATTTGTCCTCACTATCCTGCCATTTCGCTTTAATCGTCGCCAGATTTTTTAACGTGTCCTTGAAATGAACGAGTTCGTGGTGAACATATGCCAAGAGAAATATTCTTCCCAGACACCATCGTGGTAGATCTTCGCCGCTTTTCGGTGCTGAGTAGTTCAGCACCCTCCTGGAGGAAGAAGGGAGTGGGGCCATTTCAACGTTTCGGGCCCCGAGCTACAAACGGCGATCCCCATCTGACCCACACACGTGAGAATTGTACCTTGCTGACCCGACTTCACCGCGACACTCATACACATATATTCACGTTAACCTGTAGAAACGGCGCGCCCACGCGAGTATCCGCGAATCGTCTGGTTTTGGCAGACATAACGGACCTCGGGATAAGACGGTGAGAATCGTTGGTGAGACTAATTTCGCGTAAATTTATTACAGATACAATCTTTTTATGGCGATATATTTAGTGTGAGAAGTTTTGTGTGATCGCGGCTTCCCTTTTAAAAACGCAAAACATTTCGCATATGACCAAAGAAGGAAGATTGAGGTGAAGTAACGCAATGCAAAAGGCGAGTTTCTTGAGATAGAAGGTGTAAAGTAACATATAAAAGATGTTCATTGACACTCTGTATGGATTTTTACTACAATGACAAATGTATAAAGTTAAAATGAAATTTATTTAAAATAATAATATCTATGGATTCTGTAATTTTAATGATGACAGTGATTTGTGATTAGCGATGCAGGGACAAGGCAAATAATTAAATCTTGTGACGATTTAATTGATAGCTGGAAACTGATTATGTTCCCAAGTCCACAAATGTAATGCATATACACGTATATTATGAAACGAGACATCCGTCGGAGTTTCCCATATTCATCCGCAATACTTTACATTAATTGCCGTCACAATGACGTACTTTTAATTAGCGACTCTGGCCGGCGCGGCGCATGTTCCTCGTGGGAAGGCAACAATTTTGATAACACACTGTGCGCTTTATTACGGCTATAATTCTCTTAATGTGTAGATAAGCGTTTCGCTTATGCGGTTTTGCAAGTTCAGTAAGATGTCAAGTTGCATTCTTCTATAAAAGCGCGTGCGCGTCCCGTTTTGTCACGGCTAATAAAGTTAACAGCTCTTTCAATAACAGTGTATAACAGGCTTTCATATTCAGCGGTCAGTTCACATTAGCATTACACATTCACCGATCTGGTAGCAGTTGTGCCGGCCAGTGGAGCCGCCATTAATCCTTCACCTTACCGCGCGTCACCATTAATCATCGCTTTATCATTTTCATATCATTTTAATAGAATATTCTTCGAGACAGGTGTAGGCCGAAACGGTTCCCATACTTAGAACAGCTAATAGCATGATTCGTTGATCTTTGATTATCGATCCTCACACGGGATATTTCGAGATATCAACCATCTTTTCTTCCGCCGTCAGACAAACGAATGGCTGATTCGAAAACTGTCAAACGCGGTACATGCCGAAGATGAGAGTGAAGTATACGCGGAAAAGTGGAAAAAACCAACTTCTTCCTTGAGTATTCGCGCGGGAATGCACCGCACGTGCATATGCACACACGAATGGTGCATACGCGGCATATATTAGCATAGCTTTGCTCGGCACGAGCTGTTTCATAGGTGGTTAGCTGGCACGCGACCGTGAGAGGCTCAGCATGGACGAGAGCATGAGCGAAGGCCACGAGAGAAAGGGGAAGGGACACGTAGAAAGAGAGAGAGAGAGAGAGAGAGAGAGAGAGAGATATTTAGGGTGCAATGTTTTTTGCAATCATCTAAACAAAATCTCGTGCTTACATCGCTTGGTGCTTTAACTTGGGTAGTCCACGAATGGGAAAAGTATGTCATGGACTTGAAGGAAATCAAGCGATACACTACCGGTAGTCACACGAAGAGAAAAAGAAGAGAACATTTCTCCTGGTCGGCCTTAAAGGTGTTAATGTTATGCGGGATTCCCTTACCCTGTGAATGAAGCGAGCGAGCGAGCAAGCGAGCGAGAGAGAGAGAGAGAGAGAGAGAGAGAGAGAGAGAGAGACAGTGGGACAGAGAGAGAGAAGGTCTGGGCCCGAGTCTTTCTGCCGTTCGTAGGAAGCCGTTAGCCCACTTGTTCGTCGTATACTAATGAGGATGAAAATGAGATGACTGCGTTTATTTTAATTTCATCAGGTGCAAAGGACGTCGGCCGTGGCGCAGACTACACCTGCTGGATGCAAGTGCCCAGACGCGTGTGTATCCGACTCGTTGTTGACTCGCATACTTCCTGTCACGTTTCACTTTTTCGCCGCTATACAGTGGGATGATATTTCCAACCAGATTCAAGTCAAGATAATCAATCTTAAAACGTCGATTAGCTATCGACATAACGATCTATTAAAAAAAAAAAAACGAAAAATGTGCTCGTTTACTTTATTATAAATGCAATTTCAGTCCACGAAGTAATGATTTTGAAGAAAAGAGATTTTTCTTCAAACACGTCGTTATTCATTCAGAGTCGTTAATTCAAACAACTTGGATGCCAACAAATTTTCACAAATGAAATGAAACTGATTCGCACATTTATTTTAAAGGATTGTTTTAGATGAATTTTTAATAAAATATAAATAAATAGCTTTTGATAAAATATAAAAATAATTATAAATTTTACAATTTTTTTACATAATATATAATAACTTATGATAACATTGATGATTTTTTTTTAATTTTGGAACACTCACATAACTTGTAGCACCCGTGTACATCTACCGCTCGAAATACGCGCATCGCAGAGAAATCAAATCGAATTTCATGTTGAATAAAATCACAAATCTGTATCCGTTAAAACTCGAGGAGACGCACAAGCGATGACGACCGAATGACGTGGAAGTGAGGAAAAAACGGTTGAGGAAAAAGCTCTCTCGGCGAATGCTCGGCGGTTACTTCTTTTGCCTAACAAAAGAACTGTATGCTCTCCTCTTGTCGTCGTCTCCTTTCATCCTTCGTTCTTCATCTTGCTCCGTCACTATTGGTCCTGAACTCGCGCGGTGCTAAGGTCGGCATGAGAACATACCACGGCGTAGACGGACGAATGCTTTTTACATATGCACAATTGTCTCCTAGAAGGAAGGAAGGAAGCGAGGAGGTAGAAAGGACGATGTGGAAAGCCACGAGGAAGCTGAGCGATGGGAGGGGGGGGGGAAGAGGGAGGGGAAGCGAAGGTGCACTGTGACAAGTGAGCGAGTGAGAGAAAAAGAGAGGGTTGAGTAAAGGGTTTCGACGTTTCCTCACGGTTCGGCGATGCCACGTTAGGAACATCTATCTCAGGGGTGTGATCTTCCTACTCTCCCCCTTCCCCTCCCTTCTTTCATGGGCGAAAACGGACGGCGGGGGTCACAATGGTTTGCATACACTTTCCCATAGGGATGACACCGCGCGTTCGCGGACGTATACCTGGACCTTTAAACGCGGCAGAGAGACAGCATAAAAAAAACAGGGAAAAGAAGAGGAGGATACATAACATATGGAGATCTATGCAAAATCGCGGCCTGAGGTACCTGAGGAAGGATATAGCCCGCTTGCATCTCCGATCCTTACCAGGGGTCACCCTTTCTCCACGGTGCTTATTGTTCCAGATCGAAGGAAGAAGGGTTGAAACGCGCGAATGCAAGGCACTAGCTCCACTGCCCTTACTCCCTTAGTGTAGCGCCTCTCGCGTTCACCCCTTTCTCCCAGTAGTCACCCCTGAATTTTAAATTATGCAACGACCGGGCCAGCGTCGCGCACAGACCAGGGTATATTCAAATGGGCATATTACCTGGGCTCTTCCTATTCAAACATCCGACTACCTTCTCTGTGTTTCCCCCCTGTTTCCTCTCTTCTTCCTCCTTCCGATCATCGGAGATTTATAATGAAAGCATCACCATGCGCCACCAGCGAAGTCCGCTGCCGAAGATTCTCACGGTATCCGTGACTGCTGCTTTGCCTATCAGAAGAGGAGAGAGAGGGGGGGGGGGAGAAGGGGCTCCCGATGCGACACGCATCTTGGGATCTACATGATGTTTGCGATCTTTTGCCGATCTGTTTAAAGGGTTCGATTTATCGTTCCGTTCTCCCACAGAAAACCGTTGCGCAAATTCGTTATTGGCTTCTAACAAAATCTTTTTAACGGATCAGCTGACAAACGCGAGTCGCGTATTTAAATACAACGTCATCGTTACTGTGATGGTTAAATTATTCAAATAAAAACGGATATATTTGCATCAGTAATGTATTTGCAATCAATATTACATTAAAATAATTTTTAGATTAACGTAATAATATAATAAGAATGAAATATTTGCATTAAGTAAAATTAAAATCATGATTAACGCTTCATTCTCACATTTTCTCGAATAACTCTAAATATAATTTTCATATGTAAGCACGTTTATATCTTCATGAACAATTCAAAAAGATCAATCGTTTTTCAGTGCGCTCCTAGAAATAGGAATTACCACGTGCCAATGTTTTCATCCAACGCGATAATCATATATCTGGTCCTACGGTGGGTTAAGGTCATCCCCCTTGTCGCGGAATTGGGAATTAATGCAACGCAACGCAAGGATTGGCTACCTAAAGCTCGGTGTAATATGCAAATGTTAAGGCTGGCTCGCGTTCGACGAAACGAGGAAGAGAGAGGAACTTGCCCATCTTCCTTCTCTACCTTTCTCGTCTTTCTCCCTCTCCTACTCTCCAGCTCTCTGACCGTCTTTCTTTTTCTCTTCCTCCTTTTGCGAACTGGACTCATCCAAGAAGGCACTAACAACCTTTGTAATACTCTCCGATACGTGTTTCTTCTTCTCCTCCAACGCGAATTCTTCCTTCCTTTTCCCTTTTTCATCTTTTTATTCTCCATCCTTCTCATACACTTGGCCATTCCGACAAATAAATAATTCATCGAGGCTGCATGCTTTATGACGATTATGCTAATCCACGTGAACCTGTTACCGCCGCTTGCGCTCGCACGCGCGCACGCACGGCCTGAATGGACGGCCGCAGGACGAAGGAATTGTAGGTGATCCTGGCGCACGCGTTCCCGTCAGAAGTATATACCTTGCGAACTATTCCTCAATTCTCGACAGACTTCTTGACAGATTTGGAAATATTTGGTGGTGGGAGTGAGGAGGTCAGGACCGGCAAAGGGAAACAGGTACTGTTATAGAAGCTTTCTCGAGAAATGTAGGAAACCGATGACCCACTCTTTCTCTTTCGATATACCTTTTTGCCCTTGACACAATGACCGCTCTTTCTCTCTTACAAAGTTCTTTCTCGTTCCACGCCACCTCAAGGAAACTGTCGCGAGAGGACATCAAAGAAGACATCGCTATAAATAAACGTCCGAATAAATGCTCGTCCAGCAAGTCAGTTTTCTTTTTCGCCTTTATAATTTCTTAGTATTACACGACGATTTTTTAATATTACACGACTGGCGTGACACATCGTTGAAAGAAGGCGTTCAAAATGAAACTGAACCTATACCCATTCCTCCGGAATAGTCCATTATTTTATATTACAAAATTAATGATCCCGTTTATAATCCTTGCTCACAAGTAATGTTGTCAGACGCATTAAAATAAGATCGTTTGTATTCAAAACGATTAATTTCTATTTACAACATCTGGGAACCCGATTACTAGCTCGCAAGTTTAAAGATATCCCACTATGGAGACTCGGGCTGGTGGCAACCTACCGTTCGGACGATGGTTCGAACATAACACTTACAGATATCTTATCGGCTGGACGGATAACTTATTAACTGTCGACAGCATGCTCTGCCTAAGGACCGCTATATGGTCGCGGTAATAACGTAGAAATGCTACGCGTGGAATGCGCCATGATATCGAACGTCGTGATGAAACGTAAGTATCCACGGATGTAGTGGAAGACGATGGCGTTTCGCTTTACAGCCTCCGGGATCGCTCGATTCCCAGCTGGATTAGACTTGTCGTCGTAAAACAGCTACGTAGACGACGGCGACAATGACGACTATGACGTCGACGGTCAGCGATCTCCTCTTTCTCGCCAGGCAGCCGGAAAGAGCTGGAATCTCTTTCCGTCGCTCCCACGAGGAGCGAGCGATCCCACGCGTGGGAGGATCGTCGTCCTGCTGTAAGCGAGAGAGAATACAATCCGTGTGTAGCGTACTTCTAAACGCTTCGGTCGATGTGTGGTACGCAAAAACCCGGAAACCATTGGAGATCTCGTCGCAGTCTCTCTGTTATCGCATTCTACCATCCTCCAACGACGATGCGTTATTAGCATTGGCAGTTATCCGAGACTATATAATAAATTGTTCGCAAAAGGGCGTGAATGCATGTGTGTGTTCACGGTTAGAGCACTCTTCGTTTTACTAGTCACGACGAGACGTTCGCGTGGCACTATACATCATTATTTCACACTGCTACAAAATTTCGGATTGTTTAATTTTGAGTTGTAAAATATGTTTAAAAAATTACATCAAAATCAATTACTACGTTTTGTAAGAATGTAAGAGAAAGTACAGTACTCGAAAAAAAATGTCTTTTCGATATATACTATACTCGAATTTTTTACAGTATTTTTTCAGTGCTATTACTATTAGTTATAATTTTTTTTATTAATAAAAACATAATTAATTCTTTTTTTTATTTACGTTTATGTTCACATATTTTTATGAAAGTTATAAACAATTGAATTGAGTTGAGTATGCTATAATCCAGTGTATTATTCTCGTAGTATGGCGCTTAAGAGTTGAAAATAAAATAAATCTCTTGAGATAAAAACTGAAAATATATATTTTTATTATAACACGCAATGTAACAGTTGCACCGAGTTTACTCGCATTCACAAAAGAATGACGATCGTGCAGCGTTTCTTGTTCATGGCAATTTTTCACGTAGGAAAAAGATTGCGACACTACTTCCTCCTTTTTAAAGGTGCAGCTCGCAGTACTTGTTTAAACAGAATATCCGTAGATCAGACAACGCTTGTCTTGAATAGATGACACTCGAATCCTCGGAGACGGAGACATCCGATCATTTTTATCCCCGATAGCATGTGGGCCAGATGCCCACACCCCTCGCTCAAATTGCGTCTAAACCCCGTAGGGGGCGTTGCCCCGACGCTGATGTAGCAGGTAGAGCAGGTAGTGGAGACCCGTGTGCCTCCCGGCTGCACCCTGCATTTTCTGCCAAGGGTCTTGCCACTGACGACGGCGATCAGGAAACAGCAGCAAGGATATCAGGACATGGAAAGAGAAAGAGGAAGAGAAAAAAAGAAAAAGAGAGAAAAAGGCCGTCAGTCAACCAATAGCCGCGGCTCAAGTTAATGCGTTTCTTTTATTATGCAACTCGTCGCAACTCGAGCCTACCAGCGGCAGCATACAACCGGAGTGCTGCGGCAGGAACCGTTTAGGGAAATTTCCCGCTACTGTTATTCAAACGAGGGTCGTGCGTCGAAAAAATACCGTCCCGTACTCAGCCGCTGTCCCTTTGCCACACGAGGTAAACGTATGCATATCGATCATTCTTCGATCGGATGAATGCCGCGAACCAACGACGTTAACAGCGACCCTACCTTTCTCGTTACTCGCCTCGAAGGCGCCAACGGTTTTTTTTAGACGCTGCTTGCTTCGTTGATGGAATTTCTGGTACGCTTGTGCGATGACGAAGTAGAATATTGTCGTAGTATTTGTATACTGTGAAATTATTAAACGTTTTTAACGTATCTCTCTGAAAGTGATATATGAGAGTAGGTATTGGGAATCTTCAGGCAGAAATGTGCATAAATGTGCAAGTTTCAAGATACCAGCTTTTAAAACGGTGTTCTATCTAAAATGCGCACGTTTCAACAGATCGTGGACTTGACGTGCGTGTGTTTTTAATCAACTGCGCTTAGACAGAACCTGAATGCGAGCTCTTACGAGATTTCTCCGCGAGTTAGAAGAAATATTCTGAAGATCCCTCGGACGCCGCGTCTGCGATGAAAAGGCAACAGACGTCGTGTGTCGTACACGCGGCAAATGATATTGTCTTTTATCGGCCTAAACTCATTTAGCCTTGGTTTCCGGTGGCGTTAAACGAGGGCTATTCATCGGGTGTTCCATTCGTTTCGTCGCGTGCAAACACGAGCCAGAGAGATATGAGGGGTATGTAGTCGGGATGGCTGACCAGACCAACGATTCTAGCAGCCGCGTTCCCGCTAGCATTTACGAATTCTCTAACCCGATACACGGCGCCACAGATGCGTGTGCGTTCTCTACCCCGGTGCGAACGTGGAAGGCGGAATCTAGAGACGCCGAGGCGCTGTTTGTGTTTGAGAAGTAAATTACAATAATTGAATAGACCACTAATTCCCCTCGGCTTTCTACCGTACCGTTCCTCTCGCACTCACCTCACGCTCTTTCCCGCCGTTTTCTCCATCTTCGTTTCTCGCATGAAGCCAACGAGTTGGGATCTGCGAAGGTTAACCACCAGCCACAGCCACTGTCTCTCTACAGCAAGCACGCGGTGCGTTATCCAGGCACCGATCCACGCGTGTTGCGCCGGTTCTGATACACCGCTGGCAAAGGGGGCGCGTGTCGTACGATTAATTTCATTTGCCGGTTTGCTTTCTCTGTCTCTCTTTTTCGCGTGCACGTGGGTGGAACGTTAAAGTTCCTCCTTTTTTGCTTCCCTCGCTCGCCGCTCGGCCGACCTCCACGGCATTTTTATTGTTATGTATCGTTTCGCATTGCTGAAGCGGTAATACAGCGTATTTGACCTTTCGACGACACGACCGACGACGAATCGAGTCTATCACTCGACGATCAAGACGTCACGTAATATATATATATATATATATATTTCTTTTGTTTACGGTGCGAATTTAGTTCTTGACATTTCCACGCATAAAATATGACACGTGTAAGAAGCTGTCAAGTCTTTCGTTTTTTATAATCGATGGATTTCGTTTTTATAATCTTGTCGCATTAAAATGACTGCATATAAGCGCATACAATTTTTTTCAACATATACGTAAACATTTGAATTGTAATAATTCCATTTTTTAACGTACATGTTTAAGCTCTCTGTTTAAGCTTGATCAAATTGAATTTAAATTGCACAAATCCTACGCCACATTTAAATTACGATTGTACGACTTTACCCTGAATCCGCAACGACCGTAACACGTAAATGTTATTGGGTTAAATTATTTTTAGATATTCTCTGGAATCGGAGGAATTCGTTGAAGCAATCGATTGCTGCGTTACAACCGGACGTAAAGGCGCGATATCAGATATACGAGGTAATGCCGTAAAAAAAAAACTAGAATCAGGAATGTCACCTGTTTGTGCAAGTATTAACGTTATCCCAGCGCGATTGCGGATAAAACACAACACCTCACACAACCGCGAAAGCAAAACAGGATATTATCTCGAAGGTAAAAAATTTCGTCTTGGGAAACGGCTTTTATCACTTCGATTTATGGCCTCGATCCGCAGCTTAGCATGCGACGGACTACGCGTGTAACCCCATTTTCAAGAAGTGCGCATGTAGGTAGAATAAAGGAAAGTGATCGGAATCGAAATGCTTCTGCAATAAACAGATCGTGCGATCAAATCGTCGATTAGCTTCGATTATCTCGGTATTTACGATAATGCCAAGGATTCGCCATGTAGCGAAACAACATAACGTCATGATGAAATAATTTTCTTCTGCATAATGATTTTAAGATATTTAATAATTTAATTAGTTAACCAAAATTTGCATGTGTAAAGAATTTATTGTAAAATAAAGATCTAATGATTTTTGTTATATATATGTTGTTATTTTTAAAACATTTAAAAAAATTTTGGTGACGCGACTAGAAATACTCTCATTTTTTGTACGTAAAAGGCATACATATAAATAATGTATTTTTATATTTTGTGTACGAAAATGTGTACTAGTCATGTTAATCAAATCAAAAAAAAAATTTTTTAGAATTACATATTAAAACTTATTAGATTTTTAATTTGTGTACAAAAATGAGAGTATTTCTACTCGCATCATTAAAATTTTTCTCAAAACTTTTTTAAATATATACAGTCGTGGCCAAAGTATTTAGACACTCATATCTTTTTCATTAATTTGAAATTCTTTTATCTGTATTTTCTATTGATTATTGACATTAAATTTAAAAAGTTCTTAAATAAGGATAGTATTTACAGCAAATGTCAATAAATCAATTTTTGAATAAGATGCCTAATATTTTTGGTCAAGGCTGTATATATCTATATATATATATATATATATATATATATATATATATATATAAGAATATATTCTCTATTGTTATTGATAGTTTTT
>Ga0157364_1000317_pt1 | contig 29796 bp, 22 predicted proteins | sample AttsexASBM2_FD_111476 | JGI IMG/M metagenome (GOLD analysis project Ga0157364, IMG submission 111476) | Fungus gardens microbial communities from leaf cutter ant in Ribeirão Preto, State of São Paulo, Brazil - Atta sexdens ASBM2 | ecosystem: Host-associated > Fungi > Mycelium > Unclassified ... | reverse complement strand
AAAGTGTTACTATATATTTGATTTTTTTTAAATTTTATATAATAACTATAATTTTCTCACCGTAATCGTTATATATAAATGGGTCGGGGAAGGCGAGAGAGAGAGAGAGAGAGAGAGAGAGAGAGAGAGGAGACTCATCTTCGTGATCTTTGCATAATCGATGCATAATCATCGTCTGCGTTTACGGTCGCGAATCGTGACGAGCACTGACTTTCTCACGTACAAAAAGCGTAAAGACGAAAAGATGGAAGCCGTTTCGACATTAGAATGTCAGAGACCTGTACGACACTGACGTTTTTACATCGGAGCGACAGGTTAACCACGTTACGTCGAACATTGTCCGCCTAAGGAAAAGAACTCAGGCAATCCTAATGCATTCAATTGTTACGATATCTTCGTTATCTTGTTGAGATTCTCTCAGTTTCTCTAACGAGAAACACCGCTATCGAGAATCTATCTGTATAGATAAATAATATATTCCAATAAAATAATATATTCCGAAACAAAAAAAAAATAAATTGTAAATTGTTTTAACATAAAATAATTAAAAATATTTCTAACGTCAATGATGGCGATATGAACAATATCCAAAAATCTAGGGATGTCTAAAAATTAGATGTTGTATAAAAAAGCAGAAAAGTCTCGCCGAAGAGAGAAAGAGAAAAGGAAATAAGAGGGAGGAAGAAGAAAGAAAGAAAACAAATATCGAGAGAGGAGATGCGATGGACGGAGACGTCCTCCTCGAGTGTTTCGCCGTCGCATCTTCTGAAATGGCAAGGTCACCGGTAGTTACGTCATCAACTTTCCTCCAGCGTGCGTACAACTTCGAGAAAACCAAATGTCACAATGACCAAGGACGCTTCAGCTGCGGATAATGTAACGTCGCCTACGGCTAGCGCGATGAAATCCGCGCGCTACGGGGAGTTTTGGCTTTCACATTTTCGGATCGATATCGGCCGAAGAAGATGGCATGCGCTGCAGATGAACGCATCCCGTACACGACCGTGGTCTTGTTTGAATTACATCTCCTATAAAAAAAGAAACAGAAAAAAATAAAAGAGAGCAATAAATCTGCAGCCGAGAACAGAAAGATGAGGATCCTAAAAGTCTACAAGATCGTGATCTTAAATGTCTTAAGATACTAATACGGCTCTCGGTGTTCATAGTCAGTTCTTATTTTAACATACGTTCTACGGTAAGCTATTAGTAATAAACCGGAAGAATATCAGAATATATATAGTCAATTATTCTTCTTACATTTGACTGTGATTGGTGAATTTTTAGCTGTTGACTTCCAATTTATTACTAATGGCTTAATGTAGAACGGCTATACACTGTCCTAAGTAATATCGCTAAGATGCGGCTTTTTCAGAATCATAGCATCTTATGACACTATTACTTAAGATGGTTTGGAATAAGAACAGACCGACCTATGATTAATATTATACGGGGTCTACAATAGAAGTCATATGAGCGATTGTGGGACCTCAAGTTGTAGAAAATTAACCAATAATCGATTATTTTTCTTATATTTGACTGCGATTATCATCTACGACTTAAGATTCTTAAGTCGACCGCTATTGTAGACTCCGCGTAAGAGAATCCATCGAGTTTATTTAATATATATAAGACAATCTCATCGTTACACCTTTACGTATAATGTATGAGGAAAACTCACACTTTGAATTCAATGACAAGTTTCCGGGGGGGGGGCAAGGAGAGGCGGTTAATTCATAAAATCAGCCTGAACTTATCGCGCTAACGCGAGACGGATAAAGATACGCGACGATTGAAGTCGTCGCATTGTAATATGAGAACGAGAACAATTGCCTTTGTGTAGCTGAGTCAATGATTCGTCCTTGACAATGATTCACGGATACCTGCCACGGAAAATCATTTCGCGATGCACCTGAATGAACAGCGGACAAGTGGATGCATACAAATAAATACGCGAGCATATTCCCGATCTCAGAATGAGATAGACGTTGCGCAACGCAATAACACAACGTGGAAGGCATCTTCTTCGTTCAAAGCATCGACGTCTAATTCAAAATATAATTGTGCACGGCGTTGTTGTATTAATCCACGTAGGTGCGCACATTAACAGCATGCACGTCGTAAACGCACAAACGTCGCATGATAATTCCTTGCATTGGTGAATACCATTAACGCCGTAAGACAAGGCAGAGAAACGTCGTTATTCCGTTTCGCCTTCATCGTCCTCGGTAAGCGCACTTGAGTAAATGGCATTTTTATTTGCGTGTGGAAAATTAATGGCTTATATAATAAGCTCATTATTTTAAATCGCATTTGTTTGACTTATTTATATCTATTGTCGGGACACGTGTATTATACTCGTATATCGGGATTCTCGGTAACGATTACGATTACGATGCGAATAATATTATCCTGTAGCTCCTGTGAGGGAGCTGCCGTTATTCCGCCATTCGTCAGTGTCAACTCTAAGCAAATTATAACTGATTGCTGCCAATTATAATAAAATTTGCATTTCTATTATTCTAACACGCGCTTCGAAGTTTGATGGAATCGCAATAAAGCGACATCGCGAATTTATAAAAGACAGAAGTTGTCGAAAGCTACCTTATTTTTTGTAAATTTTATAACTAAATAAATATACTTATATATACAATATACGTACAATATATTATACGTACGTATATATACATAAAATAATAATCAATAATAGTTAAAAAGTCTGCTAGCCGACGCTAGTTGTAGTTGCCAATTATAATTTTATTATTTTTCAATGCACACATAAAATAAATAAAATAGACGTTTCATATTATTACGTTGAGTAACAAATAAAATACTGCATTACGAGACGTTGTTCTGCCAGATCGCTTGAAATGCGTTTTCGTCAAGTATCGCTTACATCGAGAATTATGCTTAGAACAATCATTAGATTTCCTGATTTAATGACAGTTTCAGATTGCTATGACTATCGATGTTACGTATACAATGATCATGATCGTAATAAATGTAATGCAGTATTTTATTTGTTACTCATCAACGTAATAATACTGAAGAGGACCCAAAATGGTCGGAATGTCTATTTTATTTATTTTATTATAGCGAGCATTGAAAAATAATAAAATTATAATTCGCAACTACAATTAGCGTCAGTTTTCAACAAGCTTTTTATTATTACTATTATTGATTATTATCATTAGAGTCTATACTTCTTTAATTGTTTAAAATAATTTGTTAGGTTTCATATAATTATAAATATAAAATATAAAATTTGTAATTTCAATAATATAAGACTTTTTGATTGCATTTCTATCTAAAGTGTAGAATGTATGTACATAATAATATCTTGTATCGAATTTATAGAAGATTGTTCCGACATACTTATATTAATTTCTAATAGATCTACAATAGGATAAATAAATAATTAACGAGTTTTACGAAGAACTTGGGGATAAGAAAAGCAAGCATTCATTATTTTAGGAAAGATATTTCTAAAATCTTGTTTTTTGAAAATATGAATTTTTTTAGTATATCTTGCAGTAAAGTCCTTCATAAAACAAGTAATTCAATTAGTAAATTTAAATCACGGCGTGCGTTCGCAGTGATGAAAAGTAAAATATAGCCCACAAACGGGCAGCGTCTAACGGCGACCGCGTCATCAAATCATAGATATATCCTACATTTGCGGGAGAGACTCATCCGCGAATCCGTTGGGGGCTGTTGCTGCTGCTGCACATACAGGTGGGGGGATGTGCAATACGGCACCGCGATTTTCTGCTTATATAAAGGCAGATGCACCGAAGGATTCTCGGTATCTACGTATCGGTCGTCGTTTAAGGACGAAGGGCCGCCTTCGGGATCGTTCGCAGATCGTTCGACCACGAGAGAAAATTGGCGCGATGAAGACGGTGGGTGGCGATCCTAGAAGAGATATAGAAATACATATTCGAGATACATTAAGATCTGTCAAAGAAGAGCGATTGTGGGTCTCTTCTTTAGGCCTTTCGGGGAAGGCGGAACCGAATCGTGAGGGTTACCGCCAATATTTTCAAGCTGGGTCTTCCGAAACGGACTCAGCCACTCAATTTTTGCGCAACAGTGAAAGTGAAGAGGATTTTGTGACATTTGTGCGCGCGTGAAATTATACTCTCCGTTCGCCACGGAGAACATCTACAGGGTGTCACGGAAAGGCAACAATTTCGATAATCAATTCGGAGTACATGTCTTTTTTTTCAGGAGAATCTGATAACAAATTTTTAATGTCCAAGTATTAATTAAAAAAAGATCTTAATTGAGATTCTAAAATTTCAAATTTTAAGTGGTCTGTAGAATTTACATTTACTTATTCCATCTAGTTCACGAGAAACTTTCATTTTATGATATTACACAACTCGAAAAAACTCAGGATGATTCAATAAGCAATCATTTTTATGTGATCGAAATTATTGATCATTTAATGAACAATTATTTCTAGGTAATCGAAATTATTGAGATCTGCGACACTTTGTATGTATCCGAAGAAGTCACCCATGGTTTTTCTGTTCGCTGTGCAAATGATATATCTCGATTTAAATTCGTAATAATCTAATATTGATCGTCGAAAGGTCAGGTTTCGAGAAAAAACTGAATTTTCAATAGCTACCGCATGTTCCTCGCAAAGATCCATTATCAATAATTCATTTAAACAAAATGTTTACCCTAACATTAATTATGGATTTGAAGAAATCCAATCTAATACTGGCCAATTTAAGATAAGAAATTATTTATATTGAATATCAAAAGTATTAAACAATCACATTGAACAACTTTTAATACTCAAAATAAGTAATTCAAATCACTATCTTTCAATATAAATTTCTTAACAAGGGATATCTTGCGATAAAACAAATATGCATGATCACAATAAAAGACATCTGATTAATTTAATAGAAGTCAACGCCATAAAGAAGAACAATCTCATTCTTATCTTCTTCAACGAAATGATCTTGCTTCTCTTCGTCACGCAGGTGTTTGTCATTCTGGCACTCATAGCCGGCGTTTTCGCGGCGCCGCAATCTAATCCAAATGATATCACAATCGTGAACCAGGAGGAGGTGAACAATATAGGGGTAGGTGGGTATCACTTCAGTTATGAGCAAAGCGACGGTCAGAAGAGGGAGGAGACGGCAGAGTTGAAGAACGAGGGCACCGAAAACGAGTCTCTCAGCGTCATTGGTAGCTTCAGTTTCATCGCGCCGGACGGACACACGTATAGGTACGCGATATCACAACACCTTAGACGATCTATAATTGGATAGGATTTTATTTGTAATTTATATTCTTTTTTTTAAAATATATTTTTATATTCTTCCTTACGTGTGTGTGTATTCTGATTCTTCTAAAATTGAAGATTCTTTCAAAACGTCAAGAATATATCTATTATAATATATCTATTATAATATATCTATTATATACTTGATTCTATACATTTAAATCACTCTAGAATTAACAAAAATTTAATATTTAATATTTAATTTATTAAAAACTTAGATAAAACTTAGATAATTTATGTAATTCAAATTCATATATACTATTACATTCTTACAATTTTTTGTCATGTTTATTTGCAAATAAATAAACAAAGATTGTAAAAATGTAAGGTATGAATTTGAACTATATGGATTATTTAAGTTTTTAATAATTACATATTAAATTTTTGTGGATTCTATGTGTGAATTATGATTTCATCAAGTATCTTTCGTATTGCATGGCACATAGAATTACGAGTACAAATTGAATTCTATCCTGAACCCTGACACGAATTACGGATCGTCTAAAGTGGCCTTTAGGATTACAAAAATGATTACAAATTCCAAAGTAATGTCTTTATATTGAATGTTTGCATCGTTCAGGAACGTTGTAGCTCTTTGAACACCCTCTCTGTAATTGCAGGGTTGATTATACCGCAGATGAAAACGGATTCCATCCGACTATCAATCTCGTCGCAAAGTAAGCGGACTCGAGGACCGAAGTTACATCATCTTAGGTCGTCCATATACACGCTCGTGTGATTACACACGAATTAGGATATTTCTAATTGTATGACACTGCAAGGCACGCGATTCACACCAATGCGAATGGCAAAGAGTTGATGTCAGTCGTTAGTTAGAGAATCGATCTTCCGCGTGATCGTTCTTCTCTGACCGATTCGCTTTCGATGCGTTTCGTGATATCAATTGTGGTATTTTATAAAGCAAGAGAGATGCAATTCTTAAAATCGACAATGATCGCGCAATTGGACTAATTTATTAACACTTTTGTATCGTCTTCGCTCCAAAATCAAGAGTAATTCTTTGAACAGTGCAGCACGTCGGCAAATAGTATAGATAAAATTACGAGAATTAGCAAAATTATTAAAATTATTAAAATTCGCTCAATATTTCTTTTTCTCTTCGATTTTCTCTTACAATTAACGTAAAAAAATATTCACGAATATCGCATAACATCATGACTTACAAAACGCATTGAAGTCTTCCACAAGTGAAACACGTGCTTACTTGCAACATGTATTATACAGTTTTTCGAAACTGTTAGTAAACATTTTGAACGAGAGACGTCCTCTGTTTACAATTCTATCTTTATAGCGAGGCGACAATGCAGCACTCATTGAGACATCGCGATATCCGCGGTTTCTCCTTGGCAACCTCTTTCTTTTTTATACACGTAATCTATATATGTATATTATATCTGTAACAGAAAACAATTTGTTCAAATAAACTTGTATACATACTGAAACCTCCCTGTGACTGTTTACCATGTCGCGTGCTTTCTATGCAATTAAGCCTTTTACCAATCTGTAGTTCGCATCCAAATTTCAAGATAGAAATTTATATTTATGATTTATATTTATATTTATATTTATATTTATTTTTATATCATATTTTATATTATTTTATATTATTTTATACCATATGTCGTTTTATTAAATTTATATAAATTTTACTCAGAAATTCGATGCAAAATACAGATCTTTTATAAATTTTAAGATGAAAACAAGAATAAATTTTTATAATATAAAAAACACATTTAATTCATTACAACAAAGTGGAGAATATTAGTTAATACTTACGTTAAAAAAATATCAGCGTATCAAGTTCGATTAGCAATTATATTAGTCATTGTATATAATTATTAGTATTAATAATATTATTCCTAAGTGTGGCAGACAGCGCTCTGTCTACCATATCAGATCCCGGATTCGATTCCAGTAGAAGAGTTCCAAAATATTTATGCTCCTGTCTCCTCTTGGAAAAGGCTGACAACTTCCCTATCTTTACTCACAGAAACATCTTTCGAAAAATCCGCCGTAACCGGCATTAAAACTGTAAGTCCCATGCTTGTGACAATTGAAAAATAATCAGCGTGTGCATCATAAGCGAGAGAGGTATAACACAAGCCAGAGGTCTAACGTAAGAAGAAAATCTTTTCCATTCTGTGCTATAAAAGCTTTGTAGATATAAGGTTCTCATGTAGAAAATACTGAGGGAATAGTATTATAAAACTGGTCCATCGACTTTTTCTATATAAACTTTGTTCTACAAAGCTTTTTTTCATAATTTGATTCGGTATTACAAATAAAAAAAGAATAGTTTGTTTTTTCTAATTAAATATACTGAATTAAATATATTTTTTTTATTTTATGTAACAGAGAAAGTATATAAATTATGGTATATGAAAAATGAAGTATCAGAGAGAAACCTGAGAGTGGACATCCCGATCTTTTTCGTGTATCAAACCTCGTAGAATTTAATTACGTTTTTTTTTGGTGATTCTCTCCACACTATTACGTGGTTAGACAAGGATGAATAAACAATTTTGATTCTGATTATCTTTGTCTAACTCACGTAATGACATGGAAAAGAATCATAAAAACGTGGTCATTACCTTACGAGGTTTGGTACACAAAAAAGGTCAAGATTTGATATACGAAAAAAGCCGGAATTTGATACACAAAAAAGATCATTCTCAGACTTCTCTCTGAAAACAGACCGTTTACAATGAATTTTAGAATAAGAATAAGAATAGATTTTTACGGTATAAAAAAATATATTTAATTCATTACAAAAAGATAGAGAATGTTAATTGTAATATGCATACTCAGAGTAACTCACATTAAAAAAAATATCAGCGTATTAAGTTCGATGTAATAATAATTATTAGTCAGATTGTATACATTAGTATTATATTATTGCTAATTAATACATATATATTTGCTAATATAATAATATTGTTAGTATATACTATATTAATATATAAGCTCGTATATAAGTAATTTTACATACATAAATATTTTTTAATTACATCAGTAAATATTAATAATTAATTTCCTATGATTAGCCTATGTACAATTTTTTTAATGTGTATTATATCGAAATAATGTCGAATGTTGAAATTTATATAGCTATTTGGTAAACATACGTGATCAAGTGTTCAAGAAGTTAATCGTCATGTTGCAGATGTAATTATGCAACTATACGATTGAATAATACTGAAATACGATTACAATAAAGCTGAAAGTCCTTCCAGTGCAATGAGATTTTTTTGTTGTTAAATGTAAATAAATTTTACATAGTTTCAAAAGATATGAGAAAATGCACTGAAAATTTAATACACAATACTCATGTATATATACATTAAATGCTTCAGTATTAAATGGATAGACTTCATGAAAGCTTGAAATTCTGATTTTTAATAAAATAATTATTAAAGTTTAATGAAACCTTGTATAGATTATGTGTCCACGATTAAAATCAAATCGATTTATTCGAATATTTATATTAAAACAATTAGTTATTTGCAGCACAAATAATACCATACATGAAAATTTTTAAGCGACCAAAAGTAGTATATATTCGCTACTTTCTTATATATTTTTCTTTTTCTTGTAAAGTATTATAAACAAGTATTATAAACAAAGTTATATTTTATTCTACGTTTCGATGAGTGATGCATCATATATGAATGCATATGCATGTCTGCTATCAAAAATCGATCTATACGTACATGAATACGTTGCTCGAAATTAAAGTTTAACCTTGATTTAAGCTTTGTAAATTGAACTTCCCCAAGCTCTAATTAAACTTAGAGTTTTATTCAATTTAGACATCCATTCCAATCCTTTTTCTCTCGTATCAGCTAATAAAAAGTGCCTATGAACACAGGATAAAAAAAAATTATATTCTAATTCAAGAGCATATTTTTATATTGCAATAGAATTAGAAGATAACTATACATACTCAATTATGGTTTCCTTTCCATCTGTCTTCATAATGAGAGTATTAGTATCTCCAGGTTGTACAGGTCTCGATATCTCAAGTAGAAATGTGTAAGGACGAGCATATTTCTCTCGATTTATAAATTGTACGTGCTTTGTAATAACATCTGTAATATCACAAAAATTAAAGCAATAATATTAAATCAAAAATTAAATTAATGTAGATATAATGCAGAAATTATGTTAGTCGAAAGTTCAAAAGTTACCCTCCAAATCGAGATGTCCTATTGGACTTTTTTTGTGTTCGTCCTCAGGATGTACCCAATAATAAAGCTTAGCATCTTTAAGCCAACACCATCTTCGACGCCAAGCACCCAAATTTGTAATCTCTTCAAAGAGCGTCAAAAAACCACGATGCTCCACTGACACCGAGAGTTTACGCGATATACGCATTCGCAGATATCCTTCTAGTGGAGAATGTGACGAGATCTGAACGGAAAGTGCACATTAGTATGCGAAGATTAGACACATACTGACATTATGAATCTTGATTATACTGGAGAATTAATACACGTACGCCGAGCAAAGTAAGTTGGTCACGATTTATATCATCGAGGGTGAGGGATGTTGTTCCCGACAATTCAAAAGCCGGTGATCTGATTACATTTGGACCTGCTGGACTCTGTATTTCTGGCATTATAAACTGATTCTTTTTCTTTGGTGTCTTATTGACCGCCTACAAATGGATTCAACATTAAATCAAACCGTTCTTGTATTTATAATATATTTTATAAAGAGAAAAGCAAGGAAGGATCTTGCTTTGAGACTTACTTTTACATTATGACTGATATGATATTTTTTTTCATGTGGCAAATATTTTGGTTGCGTCTGAAAGGTATATACTTCAACAAGAATCTTGAAATCACTGTGCAAATTATCAAGTTTCAACATTGAAGTAAAACGGATGCACGAATCGCCTGGTTCAGCAGTTGCTGCTTGAGTAGCGAAAACTTCCCCTAAATAATACATCAAGCAGACACAATGAAGATATGTATCTGTAACAAATTGCAAGATTATTATATTTAATACTTATTTCAATAGTTCCGTTTTATATAAAAAAAATAACATAAAACTTGACTCTATTGTAACTTACTCATGCCCATATTTCGGAAATATTCTTGCTTGAGCGGTAATGTAATAGCAGAAATAGTTAATGATCCACTCCCCTGCACTTCCGGCGAGCCTGCCTTAACAGGTCTCAAAGTGCCTTCTCGTTTCAATCTCTGTACTTCATTCAATGCAGCTTGGCGTTTGTGAGCTAAATAAAAAATAGACATTTTTCACATTTAACAATATTTAAACTTTATATGCATTAAAATTAATATTCAATTTTATTATTATCTAATTTTTATTATTATCTAATTTTATTATTATCTAATTTATATGTAAAAAACTCATATCATATAAAAATAAAAATTTACTAGCGACAAGCAGAGCCCATTCGCCTCCGACGTGCTCACTAGAACCGTTAAATTCGACAGTAGAATGACACAAATTCAGTGCTTTGCTAGCTTCTTCTATCTTTTTCTGTTGTGTTACAACAACTTCATCCAATAACTTTTTCACTTTCATTTGCACCAATATGGACTCATCTTCGCGTTTCTCTGTATCAAAAACTGAATCTGATCCTGTTTCGTGTCTTGCTGAATTAATTTTAGCCAACTGAAATTCAGTAATAATAATCATGTTATTATTTTTTGTTTCATCAATTATGATATTGAACAACTTACTTGAGATTGTTGTCGTCTATACGCACTAACCGTGCGTACTAATGGTACGCGCTTGTCACCATCTTCTAGTTTATCCGAATCTTTTAAAGGCGAACGATATCTGTGAAATTAAGAATAGTTTTATTTAAACAATTTTTAAAAAATAAATGAAGAAGCAAGAAACATATTTTTGATAAAAATCGTGTATGAATGACTGTACTTGTAATTATTACACCCCATCGATGGACTTTCATCGCCTTTATTTATTTTAGGAGGTGTAGGACCTTCCTCCTTCACGTCATTATTTAATTTTCGATGAATTGGATCAATATTTGGATAAATATCTTCATCAAGACATTCATCCAAATATTGATCCATTTCATCCAATACTGAAATGTCTGACGTAATACTATCAGGATCCGGTTCTATGCATCTCTGTAATTGTAATATTAAAAAACACATAAGTATATCTGATGTGTATTTAATAATATGTATTACGTTAAGATTAAATCTTTGTACCTTTTTGTTAAACAACGAACGTTCATCGAATTCGTGCAAAATACTGCGTCCAAAACTCATACGCCCAAAAGATGAATTTTGTATGCTTTCCTTATCACTTTCTTGATCAGTTTCATCATGCTGTAAAGAAGTGAAGAATAAAATATTTCTTTTCACATATATTAAATGTAAAAATTTTTTAATTTTTATTATTTATTTTTATATTACTTGGATATAATAATCGGCTTCAGTTTCCGTCTCAGTTTCCGTTTCTGTTTTCTCGTCGAAAGTAGCTGTTACAGGTTCGGTACTATCGACAGTATATTCCGAGTCACTTTCGCTTTCAGTAATTTCTATTTCCGACAGATTAGGATACAGAGATCCTGGTTTTGGTGGACACACGCGGATACGTTTAATGTTGTCGGATGTTGCATTTAAATGTTGAACTTTGGGTGGGCTTCCAACAACTAAAAAGAAACAATTCATAATGATAAATATTATAACAGAAAAAGCGCAATGAAAGAAAAATGTTCTTTTTATATACCTTGCCTTTTTACTGGAGAAGATTTAGAATGATATGATATAATTTCTGGTAATGGTGGTGGCGGCGGCGGCGGCTGAACAATCTGATCCTATATTTAATAAATAAAATATACAATTCGTATCACACAGTAAAAATTTTGTGCTACTCTTTTACGCATAAAATAACTTAATCTTACCGGGGCAGGAGTTGGCTTCACTGGACAAACAGGCGAATTCTTTGGCGACGATGATTTGCCTTCGCTACTTTCGCTCGTTCGAATGCAAGAGCCAGCGGCGGCACGAGCTACCTCCTTATTAGTATTAAATCGGGAACGTAACATTCCTAATTCACGCTGTCTCTCAGCAAAAGTAGCTTGTAAGATGCGATTTTCCATTTCTTCTACTTTGTTGCCTTGTTCGAATATCGCACGTTGCTCCAGAACTGTTCTGCTCGGAATATCGACGTTTCGATTGTTCATTGAAGATGAATCTAAAGAATGAAATATTATTAGAGGAAAAGTCCCTATTATGAAATACTGAGTTTAGATAAATACTGGAAGTGTATGGGCAGAATTTAAAAAAATAATAAGTTATTTTAAAGGAAAATTAATAAGTTGTTATGTAAAATTTAATCCAAATACTATTTTTTCTGAAAATTAAAGAAATATAAAAATCCTGATTATTATATATAATTATTATTATTATTGTTAGATATTGTAAATCTCTATAAATGAGGGCAAATATTTTTACAATTAAACTATATATACCCGTATTAGATCCTTGTTTATCTTTTTCTTGTAACTTCTTAGGCGGTATCGACATTGTAAGCGGTGCCTTAGGTATTAATGCTTCTCCCTTATTTCGTTCGAAAAACGCCATTCTTTCGGCAAGCGACATTTGAGCGGGATCTTTCGCCTTCGTCTCTGTATTCTTAGCTTCAAATATCGATGCTTTACTCAACACCGAACCTGATGGTTGGACCAAAGTTTTTGGCGAGCCGTTAAATCCTGTTCTCGACGGTAATCGAGAATTGCTAGTAGTATTCGCATTTTTAATATTTTCAGGAGTATTAGAAACTTTACTATCGTTGCTTCTAGAAGAGTTAACTGGACTTGCAATCACATTGGCATCACTTTCCGTTTTCCTGCCTCTTGGTGAATCGTCAGACTTAATAGGCAAAATTTGTTTCTTCTCTGCCTGCTGGTAAGCAGAGCTCTTATTAGGTGATAAACTTGTGATAACGTTTGATTTCTGAGAACAATGCTTATAGTCATACACAAGACGAGAATTGCTTTTTGTACGACTAAAGCCTTGAGCCTCCTGTAAATATTTTTAACTCCAAATGTGATCGTTCAATCATTACTTCTCTTCTTTCAAAGATATAAAAACAGTAGAATGAAAATATAAAAAATTTAATTTAAACACTTTACATATTTAATACAAATATGTAAATAAATATAGAAATTTTTACGAAGCTTTCATTTTTAAGAATAAAATTATAATATGTTTTTTACCAAGTTTTCTAATACATTTTTATCCCATTTGAATTGTTTGATAGGACTTGAATCTTTGCTCTTCCATTTGTTACTTTCACTTGTGCTTGGTTGTGACTCCAATCCATTTTTAACTTGTTCGTTAAACTTTGCTTGTATTTTTTCTGCTTTACTATTTCCAGGTTTAATCTATAAAATAATTTGTATATTATAATGCAAGATATGCAGATTACTTAATACATCATTTTATTAAAATAAAAAAATTTATGAGCGTGAGTGCACTGATTTATCATGCCAGAGATCTTAAGTTCGATCCTGATAGGAAGATATTTACGCTCGTGTAAATCTCCTCTCGGAAAAGGCCGGCAACCTCCCGAAAGTATCCTTGTCCACAAAAATATTTCATAGACAATCATTCGAAACCAAATTAAAATTGTATGTCCCATATGCTCGTGGCAATGGAATAATCAGCGTGTGCACCACAAGCATATGAGAGAGATGTAACCCAGAGTACATAATGTAAGAAGAAAAAGAAAAAACTTGTAAGCCAAGTATTACAAAATACCTTGGAACTAGTTATAATCGGATGAGATAAATCATCCTCCCAATTATTAATTGTTGAAGCTAAAGCTGCTAATCTATCAAGTCTAGCACCTCTCTTAACTGATTTACTATCGTCGCTACTTTCTTCTGCAGTGAATTTTTCTTCTGTTCGATGTATAGGTGAACTTAATTCGTGATTGTTATCATCTATCAAAGGAAAAAATATTAATTCTTTTTGTTATCCATAAATATAAATATTAAAAATAATTAATTTATCTATACAAATATCAATAAACATTAATTTATATAAACGTCAAATAAATTCTTTTAAAAAAATTTTTATATTATATTAGACGTATAAAAAAATTTAATATAACAAAATTTTTTAATGTAAATTGTAATATAATTCTTCAAAAAAGTTTAAAATAGAACGAAAAAGTATGATCATGTATGTTGTATACATCCTATATGTATTCAGATAAACATATACAAGTATTAGAAACAAGTTTTAAAACAGCTTGTGTGGGAGTGCTCTGTATGAATTGTGTGGGAATAACCGAACGGAGAAATTCAAAATATATTTAAGTTTATACTATTCATGCAAAAGAGTTAGGACTTTAATTTGAAGTTCAGTACAATTATTTTGAAATGTTGCTTACCAGAATATAATTTTCCAAGTCTGTGTAACTTGGATCGCATATTATGAATTTGAAAATCACTATTCTCCTTGTTTTCTTGTTCATTATTCGGTGAAGTGATATTCCTTATAGGAGACTTAGTAGGAGAAAGTGCACTAACTGCAACTGCTTGGATTGGTGATTTAGCTGAATTTTCATTTGTTACTGCTAAATAAGATATTTCTTTTAACAAAAAGCTAACAGCTACAGATTTTATTTTAATTTATTTCAAATATATTTTTAACTGGCTATTAAAATTTCATATATAAACGCTATAAAATAAATCCTGGAAATATTACCTGTAGTTTGTTCTAACAAAGCATTTTTCAAAGGACTCCGCCTTTTTTTAACATTATGTCCTGCATTTGACAACTTTTCATCCAGTTTCTCTCTCCTGGCTTTAGCTCGTTCCAACATACGCTATTTGTCAATAATCAATATATGTTAGATGTTGTAGTATCACAAAAAAATAATTTATATTACATTTATATCATAATCTACAGCTAGAACATTTACATATTATAGATTTAATAATAACAATAGTAATCTCAATGATTAATATCATGCCTGCCATAATACAATGACCATATTTTCTTAAAAAAATAAAGAACAAATCCGAAAATTTTAGGGCTTTGTTCCTACATGTTTTTGTGACTGTCAAGAACCTGTGCTATAAAAATTATATTGCACAATATAATCAATTCGACTGTATTGGAACAAATTAATCTGAAATGATAAAATTCAGATTCAAAATAATAAAAAATAAAAATTAGTTTGAATAAATTTCATTTAAAAAATTAAGAAATATAATTAACAAAAACAAATTGTACTTATATATTATACACTTATAACATATTTTTATTATATTATATTTATGTATTATATGTATATTTTTTTTAATAAAATAATATTAAAAAAGGCTTTTAATGATTCTTTTCTGACGAATGTATGTTTTTAAATTACATCATTATTTAAAAAAAAAAAATCATAAATTTATAAATAATTTACTTCAAAATTGCATTTCATGTAAATGCAAGCTTTAAATGTTTCAACTTTAAGTTGAATTTTCTCACACTTAGAAAAGAATTTTCCGTAATGTCAAAATAAAGGACGATAAAGGACAAAATTAGAAATAAGAAAAATTGAGTTATGAAGAAACAAATAAATTTAAAGGACAGTTAAAGGACATATGGTCATGCCTCTCAAAAATACGTAAAAATTTTCATTAATTAATAAATAATGAGCAATAAAAGAGAATTTACATACAAGTATAAATCGTGAAATACAATCCGTGAAATACAATCCGTGAAGTACAATCATAACTACGTCACGGTACGTGCTAGTATCGTGAGGCATCTATTTTAACAAGAAGACAAATAAAAAGGCAAGATCCTCACCTGGACGAAGGGCTCCATTGTTTCTGGATTGGCGTGATTATGTGTCCAAAGCTTGTCGATTCTCGCTTGAAATTTTGTTACGCAATCGCCACCGCCGATGTGAAAATTCTTAAAAAGACACCGAAGATCGGAACGATCTTTACGCTCTGCAACACAACGGGAGTAGCCTTTATTTCCAACCGTTGAATTTAAACACGGGCGCCATACTGACGAGAAACTACGAGGAGTGGGGAGCTTGGCGTGGGGGAAGGCGACGCGTGAGGAAAGGGGAAGTGCGCGGCTACGACGTGGGGGTTACAGGGATTACAACAGACTGCAGGGAGTAGGGAATCGTAGGGGAGCAATGGAGTATAGAGGAGTGGGCGGAATGACAGTTTACTCGCTGATTCCTCCACCCCGATCTCTCGCGGGCTTGCGGCTGATATCACGCAAACGCGTAAAATCGATGCATCGAAAAATGCGCGCCAAACGCGGCCTTTTACTTCGCAAACAGATGACAGAAACGAAGATTCGCAAACAATTGTGTAAGATCTGATTCAAATTAATGAATTCACGAATCAGATTCCATATTCAAAACAATAGGATTTTTTTCTATCGTCCTCTATCAACTTTTTTTTTATCAGGGATATGAAAAGGCTGACTGCAGAATGGACTAAATATTAGATGTCATTATCAAGAAGCGTCTTTGAAGCTGGTGTAATGATAACAAACCTTGCTTGTTTCGTGTGAGTCGAGATCGAATTACGAATGTCGAAGCCAAACCCAAGCTGACTCAGGCTCCATACTGTACACTATCGTGAACTGTCGCGAACGATGTGAAGAGAGACGCGAAAAAGACGCGATAGACGCTGCGTCGCAGTGACGTAGCCACGAATTTCTCCCCGCCCATTAACAAAGTAATTAAAACCTTTTTATTTTCATGTAAATAAAAAAGAAAATTTTTAAAGAGAAATTAAAGTAGAAATTACACGTTTCAATCTGTAAACGGTTAACGATTTAATTCAATCGGTTAACAAAGAAATTTATATTTCGATGTTGTATAATAAAAACATATTTTTTTTTAAATAAAATACACAACGCTCTTTGATAAATAATAAAGCCATTTTGGAAAGAAAAAAATGAATTTGTTGTAAGCAGAGTCGCAAAGTCGTTAATTGAATTTTTGCAAATGTCGAAATAATAAAATATTGAAAATATATGTTTCATGCTCCAAACTTTTTTTCAGGGAATAAAATGATGGATTGAGAGTACGCGAAGGATGCATATGTTTCTGGAGAGAATGCTAATGGAAACTTTCATGGACTAATGCTCTAAACTTTTTTCTAGAAAGAGAAAATATTAATTTGTTCTTATTCTCCGATTCTTAGGCTAGGGCTCTTTAAATAGATTACTTCAATTTAATAATACGCTACTGATACGACTGTGCGATTCCACTGACTCTGTGTAAGGTCGCTATTTCATTTGTGCGTTTTTTATTAGCAAGTCTGATTAGCTACAAGATAAAGAGATCCGAGAATCTCTCTGTCTTTTATTGTTGTACAGGCAGAAACAAATAAAAGAGCACCCTAACATGATTTAAAATCATGTGATTGGTCCATAGAAATTTCTTTCGAAATTTCTCGAAACCAAAAAAATTTTAATCAGATTGAAATGTGGATATTTATTCGTAACGATAGTACCTGAAGGCTATTTCAATTTAGATGTATTATTTTCACGATTTTCACTGATTAATAATGAATCTTCTATCAATTTTATTTTATTGTTTGATGACAAAAGTTTTGAGATTTTTTGAAGATACTTAACAAGACCATCCGCACAAAGTAGATGAAATATAAAGATCAGTCTATCTGTTTTGGTTTCTTGACGTAGTTTATTATGAGTGACTGTATGTATCATTAAATAATTTCTATATACGATTTAGATTTTGTAAAAGTTGAATTTTGAAAAAAACGCTATGAACTCAAGACGTTAATCATATTGTAAAAAAATATATATACTTTAAGCATGTCTACATTCTTATAATTTTGTTCGTAACTGTTTCAAATATTTCTGTATATTGCTAAGCAAAAAAGTGAGCGATTTATTGTTTTGTTTAGAAATTAATTAAGAAATATTTTAAAAATAAATATAGAATATATTAATTCTAAAATGTTATACATGTGACGGTGATTGTTCTGTGTGCCATTCTGGCACATAATAAAAAGTATAAAAATTTTGTTACTACAAAATGCGTATCATCACAATATCGTGTTAAACACATTAAGTGTTAATGTCCAGTCGTGCATTATTTATCTCGGGACGTTTATCTCGTATTCTTGGATGGGAAGTGCTTCGTCATACATGGGACGACTCATCCCCGGTATCAGCCGCCATAGCTTCGCGATTTTCGTATGCCCAAAAGCCGTGGAATTCGATCAGGATACTGATCATCGTGTCCCCTTGTCCACTTTTGCAATTAGAACATTTTAGTTACAATATACCGCATTTTCACACATAATATATTTAATATCTCCTTACCAAGACAGTAAGTCCTGCAGCGTAATTTTACACGGATCTGCTGGCTTCACCATATCGAATATCTCATCTTTAACATCTTCAAAACTAACAGGCTCTTGACCATGCATCGTCATTTGTTCTTGTATCGCCTAGAAAATGATATTTTAGCGTTTTTCACTTCGTGATTTAGAAAAAAATAAAATGTAAAAAAATTTATATTATAATATAAATATAATACCCTAAAAAAATAATTCAGACAAAAAGTATCCAAGTAACCACGATTGTTAATGTCGAGAATTCGAAAGAGGTAATGAAGACTTTGAGGTTCGTGCCGATTCTCTAATGCTAAAACGAAATCCAAATACGTTTTATAATCCATCTCGCCTTCATAGGTGAGACATTCTTGAAATACTCGTTCGAGAAAAACACCGGTTAGAGTACCAGTGCCATATCTGTTAATAAAACAATTATATTTTTAACATGTATTAATATAACACTACATGGCATAACATTTTAAAATTTATTACCCAGCGAGTTCCTCTTTATTCAACATTCCATTGTGATCTCTGTCCAGATTAAGATATTGTCCGTAAACTTTAAGGGCTGAAGGCGCAGAGAACCAATTGGCTTCTTGCAAATCTTTCGGCAAATCCTCGTCTCTCAATTCTAGAAGATCATCTAAAAAGCTACAGGCTAAAATATCCTGAATACGAACTCTTCCGGTTCGAAGCGGATCTAAGAAAAACAAGAATTTCCTGACGGCTGTGCATACGTAAAACGAATGGAAGGACTTTTCCAAGCCTTCAAGTTGTGGCAATGTTGGTATCAGTTCTAAGATATAATTTTCCAAATCCTGAAAATAAGTGAATTAAAAAAATGTACTATTAAGATGTATTTATTAAGATTTCACTTATAAAAATCTAATCTGAGATATTTAGAAAATTAAAAAATAAATACTGTTTTCTTTATTCAGGAAAAAATTTAAAGCTTCAATCTGTAACAATTTTAGTTAGCATTCTCTTTGTAATCTCATATACTCGTATATTGTATCATTAATATTTCTTTTTTCAATGTATTTTTACAACTGAGGATGAAATATATTGATTTTATTTTAATATTCGCTGTAGAAATGTTTCATGTAGAAATCTGTTTTCTATGAAAAGTTGATTCTTTTTTGTAACAATTTCGTATCAAAAAGTACATTTCTCTTTATCTGAAATAAAAATATAGTATGCTGCAAATAATAAAACATTTTAGATTATAGACTCACCGACTCTCTGAGATAACCTTGTCCTGTAATATCATATAAAGATAATCCAATCCTTGTTTGATGTAACCAAACTTTTCGCATAACATAATTGAATAATGCCATTATGCTAATTCTACCATGTAGATCTCCTTGCTGTAGTTTAGCAAAAACAACTGCAGTAAAATACGGACTGCACTTTGCTCCTGCCAGTTTGCCTACTTTCTTAAAGTCCTCATAATTAATTAATTGTTCGTCTCCTGACAAAGGCGGGCTGTGATGTTTGTCCAACAAAACCCAGAGTGCTTTCAATTCGTGATTATCAAGTAATTGTCTAGAACGTCTTTGTAGGAATAAGGCGCGTGTTTCCTCACGTAATTTTTGTGGTAGAATCTCATCTTCTTTCGGCAACTAAAACAGTATTTTTTATAACATATAACAGAAATATACTTCAAAGTTCAAGTCTACAGGATACAAATAATACCTTGAAATAGAATTTTGGTATGACTTTATAAGTGCAATCATTTTTAGTCTTCACACCTTTCCATTGCTGATACATCTTCTGAAAGTATTCGTCTTCCTTTTTTTCATCTTCTTGAGAATTCTCATCAGCTGTAATAGTATGTCTCATGATATTCATTGAAACAAGGCATTTTTTTTATTTATAATGGTTATTTGCATTATACTAGCTCTATATATATATTATATTCTAAAAGTATTATTATATTTCTAAATTCTTGCTATACATGAAATCAACAAAGTTAAATGTGAAAGCATATAAATATTTTAACTTTTAAATGGATAGGTAAGGTGATCATAGAACTTTAGATATAATTGTCTTGTTCTTGAAAAGGAAAAAAAAATTATTGTCCAGAAGGCTTAAGTACATTATTTTTTATATTCCTCTCATAAGAATATAATTATATATAATGTAAATTTAATTGTAGTATAATAAAAAAGATAACTATAAAATTAAAAACTTTTTTGAGATATTTTGAGCATCTCATCTATCAACTTACATATTTTTAAACCTACCTATTTCTAAAAGTCGATTAAACATTCATTATTGTCATGTTATTTAAAAGTATGCATGTATTATTTCATTATTAAAATTTATTATAGCATATTAATCGCATTTATACTCATATTCATAGTCAGGCCTTATATTTAAGACTTCCTTAAATTTATCTTCAGATGCTCTACGAATTATTTTATTGGCCACTGAATATCTAAAGATAAATTTAAGGAAGCCTTAAGTATAAGGTCTGATTATGAAAGAGAGAGTACAAATACAAATATTAGATTCTTCAATTAAATTCTTCTTTCTCTTTCTATAAATCAGTCTTTAATATGTATTAATTCAATATATATAGTGCAAGTGACCGAATTCATCATTAAAAGATGCACATATGTTTTAGAAGAAATGCTGTTTTTATTAAAAGACAAAGGCATATACGTACATTTCTTTGCTGAAGCGTGATTCCGCAGTAGCGTTTCTAGCTCCATGTCCTCGCGAACGTCGTGTTTCAACGTATGTGTCCTTTTTTTTTATATAAAGAATTATCGCACACCTTTACATTCAGATTATTTCTTTGGCTATTCTCATGTTATATTATTCTTTCCTTTGCATCAAACTGACGTATTATCTTTAATGTGAAGTCTCTTTTGACAGTTCTTGAAATTAGGCTTGTTAGGTTTTGCTCCTTTAACTTCTTTTTGAGATTATATGATACTTGAACTTTGAATATGTTATTATTCTCAGATTATTCTCCCTAATTTCTTAAAGTTATAAATGATTCTGACTTTTTCCTACTGTTTTGTCTTAACAAGTTCAAAATACTTGCAGACTCTCTTTCGGTCGCTTTGGTTATGTCACGCTGTGTCAACCAAGGGATGCAAACGGAGAGTTTCGAAGGTTTCAAGCGTCGCGGACGATCACACGTTTGTTCTCCTTTCGTTCCTGCAATCGAAACGGGAGTAACGGAACACGAGAATCAGATTTTGCATCGCGCGCGATCGTGCGCGCGCGTACAGCTCTTCTACGTACAGGACAAGCTCGCGGTGCAGATTTGTAGGTTAGGTTAGGTTGACGTCGCGCGGAACAACGCGACCAACGCGATGTTTACAGCGAGCAGCGGCGGGATTATTTTGATTACGTGGCGAACGCGGGGCGCTCGAGCCTCATCACGAGAGACTCGGCGTATTGTTGACGTCGTCGAAGACGCGACGATGCACAGTGATGACAGATAAGAGACCACGGACGGTTAAGCAGCAGCGATGATCCTCTTCAGAGTGGGCTCGATCTTCGGCTTCTTGATCCTGGTCAGCGGATTTCGGGAATACAGTAAGAAGGATCTGATCAGCCTGCGGGAGGAGGTACGATCCATGTTCGATTATGCCTACTCCGGCTACTTGACGCACGCCTATCCGTATGATGAACTGCGTTCGCTGAGCTGCGATGGCTTCGACACATGGGGCAGCTTCTCCCTAACCTTGATCGACGCTCTGGACACTCTCGCGGTTATGGGTAACTTCTCCGAGTTCCGTCGCGTAGCCGAGCTGATCGGCACGAGGACAAACTTTGAGGCTAACATCAACGTGTCGGTGTTCGAGACTAATATCCGAGTGGTCGGCGGGTTGCTGAGCGCTCATCTGTTGTCACGTAGAGCCGGTGTCAAGCTGGAACCCGGCTGGCCCTGCAACGGCCCGCTGCTACGCCTTGCCGAGGACATGGCCAAGAGGTTGATCGCCGCGTTTGATACGCCCACGGGGATGCCATACGGCACGGTTAATCTCAAGTATGGAGTACCGGAAGGTGAGACCAGTATCACATGCACCGCTGGCATTGGTACCTTCCTGCTGGAATTTGGCACTCTCTCCAGATTGACCGGTGATCCACTGTACGAGGAAGTGGCCATGAATGCTATAAAGGCGCTGCACTATTACAAATCCAGCATTGGCCTAGTTGGTAATCATATAGACGTCCTAACCGGCCACTGGACCGCTCAGGATTCCGGTATAGGCGCCGGAATAGACTCTTACTTCGAGTACCTGGCAAAGGGTACATTGCTCTTTCAGGATCCCCTGCTGGCCTCGATATTCCAGGAGCATAAACAGGCTATAGAGAAATACATTCGACGAGAAGACTGGCATCTGTGGGTCTCCATGACCAAGGGTCAAGTGACTCTACCAGTCTTTCAATCTCTGGACGCGTATTGGCCCGGCGTGCTGAGTCTCTTTGGCGAGATTGGCGACGCGATGAAATCCTTACACAATTACCATCGTGTGTGGAAGCAATTTGGATTTACCCCGGAATTTTACAATATACCACAGGCCGAGGCAGGGACCAACAGGGAAGGTTATCCATTGAGGCCAGAGCTTATAGAATCTGTCATGTATCTTTACAGAGCAACCAGAGATCCGTATTTGATCCAAGTAGGAGTGGACATCCTGAGGAGTCTGCAACACAGCGCGAAAACCACATGTGGTTACGCGACCATCAATGACGTCCGGGACCATCGTAAAGCAGACCGAATGGAATCTTTCTTCCTTGCGGAGACCACCAAGTACCTGTACCTTCTTTTCGACACCGACAACTTTATTCACAATACTGGTTCTGAAGGCGAGATAATCGACACTCAATGGGGCCAGTGCGTGGTGGATGCCGGCGGATATATTTTCAACACTGAAGCTCATCCAATCGATCCTGGTGCTCTCTATTGTTGTCGGCCAGCGCAGGGGATCTTCCCGGAAGAGAGGTCGATTCTGAGGAGATTCGTCCCGATGAGAGATGCACTGATGGACAATGCCTCACCAAACGAGCTTTATTCCGAAACGGGTGTCTCTAACAAGAATCCAGATGTGTTGCCAATCACGATTACGAAGCTCTCCGAGATCAGGCATTATTCTGTAAACGAGAAGAAGGACGCTCTCAACGAGAGCGTTTCATCAAACGTCTCATCAACGGATTCGTCGGATTCCATCGGACATGAAAACGTCAGAGACGAGGAAACCGAAAAATCGAATCGGAGCGAAATCCGATTGTCGACGACGCAGGTTCTTCCACCTTCGTCGATGATCTACAAGGCCGACGACAGCGACGGTACTGATGGTTCCGATAATTTTGAACCCCCAATATTGTCCAACGGACAATACTCTGCTCCTGGACTTGCGACGGAGGATGGGACACGACGGAACACCACACCGAGTCCCGTTAAGGCCAGATTCGAACCACAAATAATGCTGGAGAACATTAGACGTGGGAATCTTTATCCGACCAATGTTACAGCGAGGCAGAATTATCAGATTTTGTCCTGTCAAACTCAACCATTCCTACAACGAATGTCGATCATAGGAGAATTTTTTTAAAAAGAAACGCGCCGCAAAGAAATCTTTGATACGAATCTGTTATGGCGATTCTTAAAGTATTTTTGATTCGCGCATCTTTGTTATGAGAATGAAATCTACGCGGGCCTGTGTCACTCGCGTACGTTGTACTTTAGAATATATTCCTGTGATATAATTGTTGTTGTATAGTTTCTAACAAATATAAGATATTGCAAGCATATGACAGTCTTTTCACACTGGCAATTTTATTTTTTTATTTCAAATGTAAATTTTAAAAAATAAAAAATCATTTAATATTTTATACTATTATTTGATATTTTATATGTACAATATAAATAAATTCTTTTTCTTTACACTTTCGCAAAAAGTTCTATCGATATTTAAATTTTATTATTTGTAATTCATTTAACTTTTTATGAAAGAAAATAAAATCTTTACATTTCATAATTGTGAAGTAGTTTAGATCTTGTCATTTCTTCGACGCCAAGCCAAATTTGTAATATCCTCAAAGAATGTCAAAAATGTACGATTCACGGACACCTAGAGCTTAAGCTATATATAAATTTGGATGCTTGACGTTAAAAATCCAGCAAACGAGAATGGAATTAAAATAGATCGAAATTTTTTTCCGAATGTATATTTTAAATAGCGAATATTTTTTTTTGGATTTAATTAGATTCAATTGGATTCAATTAGATGCAATTAGATTGAAACTGCATTTCCTATTTAAAATTTTGAATTGAACAGTATTCACAATGTGTGTGTAGATATGCTCCATACAATTCCTATAAATGAATAAAAATGCATTCAGAATTGAAAAGCATTCATTTTAACATTCGTAAATCAATCAATATTTCTGAAAATCTGAATCCATTTCAATTCATTTCAATCCCTTCTCGTTTGTTGAGGAGGTGCTGGCTTGAAGATGTTAAGCTTTGAGTACATCCTGACGACGAATATAGGAAGTCTAGTAGACATCTCGACTTCGAAGGTAACTTTCGGCTAACATAATTTCTATATCTTATATTTATCCATGATGCAGGTCTACCCAAGAGGAGAAGATCTATAGATTTAATGCTGAAACGGTGCATAAAGGTGCATTAAGTTTCAAGCAACAGAAGCAGCAATTAATCAACGAGGTGATTTTTACAATGGCGTAAAAAATATTTTTTATACCATTGCTCGCATCGCCAGCTGATTGATTGCTGCTTCCATTGCTTGATGCCTAACACTTACATGTAAACGCAAACTTAAAGCTAACTTGCATTAGCTGCATCATTGGCTAAAATAGAACCGACAATCAGCAATCATAACTGACAATCTATAATGATTACCTATAAGGTTTATTATTCTTAGAACTTTTTGTTCCTTATATTTTTTAAATACATTTTAATTACATTTTGAAAATTTTAAAATTTTAAAATTTCTTCTGTAATATCAACCGCTATATATCGACAATACCTTTTAATCAACATGGCGATGAGATTGATCGCTTGTTTTTTTATACAATCAGTGAAATGTATGTTTTTCCTTATATATAAATTGTACATATAAGTGAAACGTGTGTAAATAGTGTAATATTAATATCATAAAAACGATATAAATTATTTTTCTTGTGTTATTTCGGATTCACTTCATCATGGCTGATAAAAGACAGCACAGTTTGTCGGTGAGAATTAAAATGTGTATATGCAGCTGAATATTAAATAAAATACAATTTTTTGCTAGTTTTGTAAACGAAAGCATTGCTATATAAATAAATTGCAATAATATTGTTTATTTTATACAAGTTTTCTGGTTTATAACAACTGGTTATAACTGAAATGCCGTCTAACCTCTTTGTTTACTAAAAAAAATATTTGGATTGATCTTTAATTTATATTATGTACAGAAAGAAGAAATAGCGAAGCAGTTTATGCTGCCAGAGAGGAAAAGCAAAATCGCAACGTTATTGAAACAGGACGGTCAAGCATATTGTATTTGTAGAAGCTCCGACAGTTCTCGCTTTATGATGTGAGTAAAATTGTTCAGAGAAATCAATGTCCAGAATTATTTTTGTCTAATTTAAGGCAAGATTATGAATCTTACATGTTTTATTATTTCAGAGGATGTGATGCATGTGAAGAATGGTACCATGGTGATTGCATAAACATAACCGAAAAAGAAGCAAAACATATAAAACAATTTTTCTGTGTTGTAAGTGAATGAATGATTTCTATATAAGCGAATTTTTTAAAATAATAATGAAAGGCAGTTTAATGTAAAATAATTATTATATTCAGCGCTGTAGAGAAGAAGATCCAACATTGATAACACGATACAAACCACGTAGGATTGATCAAGATGACAGGAAACATAGAAAATACAAAGAGAAGGAAAGAGGACATCGATACGAATATGATGCGCCATGGGGTCCTAAAGTAGAAAAAAAATCCTCCAAACGCTGTGGAGAGTGTACAGGATGTCTACGTACAGAAAATTGTGGCAAATGTGACGCTTGCAGGTAACATAATAAAAGACTGATTGACAAAGTCATCATTTGTGTGAAACAGTTTTTCTTACAAAATTAATCTTTTTGGATTTCATACGTATAGGCATCTGAAGAAATTCGGACCTTCGGTACGACTGAAGCTTAGATGTATTCAACGTACTTGCCGTGTAGTAGGTGATCCGCTAAAACCGTCCAAAAGTCTCAATAAGGGAACGAAATTAACCAAGAGACGGAAGAGGGATTCGAGTAACGAGAGGAACGAGTATTTGGAACCACCGCGCCATTGTTATGGACCCACATGCATGAAACAATCGCGACCCGGTAGCAAGTATTGCTCTGACGATTGCGGTTTGAAGCTGGCAACGAGTAGAATCTATCAAGTGCTGCCGCAGCGAATACAGGAATGGTCGTTGACCACATGCATCGCAGAGCAAAATAACAGACGCGCTCTGGAAACCGTGAGAAAGCAGCAACACGATGTCCGTAGAATATTGCAAGAATTAGAAAAGAGACACATCGAATTAGACCGTATTGTTGAACGTGCGAAGCACGCGTCCATCGATCCACAAGCTGAAGTGGATGACAATGACGACACAGAGAGCAGCATGTACTGTATAACATGCGGTCACGAAGTCAATTCAAGAACCGCCATTAAACATATGGAAAAATGTTTCAATAAGGTATTACAAGTTATAGGAAATTGTCGATTATTTGGCTTTACGAGTTCCTAAATGGTTCTAAAGTTGAGTTCATAAATGGGAGCATTTATAGAAACTTAGAATATTGTATGTATATTTATCATTTAGTTAGTCTCACTTTAATTCATAAGTTTTATAGTTTATTCTATAGAATGAATTTCTCTTTTTTTTTCTCGAGATCAAAGTGCTTATTCAGGTTGTAATTTGCAGTACGAATCGCAAGCGTCCTTCGGCTCGATTTTTAAAACACGCATCGAGGGCCAGGTGATGTTCTGCGACTTCTACAATCCTGGAAACAGGACTTACTGCAAAAGACTGCGTGTTCTCTGCCCCGAACACTGTAAGGATCCGAAAATTGGCGACGCTGAAGTATGCGGTTGTCCATTAGTCACGAACGTCTTCGATGCCACGGGTGAATTCTGTCGCGCGCCTAAAAAGAGCTGCGTAAAGCACTACATGTGGGAGAAATTACGACGAGCAGAGATCGACATGGAGAGAGTGAGGCAGTGGTTGAAGATCGATGAGCTCGTGGAGCAAGAGAGGCAGATCCGGTCGAACATGGCGACGCGAGCCGGTGTATTAGCTCTGATGTTGCACTCTACTTATAATCACGAGCTAATGGAACAGATGACGCAGGAACAGAGTAGAGAACAATTGCAGGCAATGGAAGAAGAATTACAAAGAAGATACGGTGGGCATCAACAGAAGGAACAACGCATGGAATAATCTTTATTATACTTAACCATTACTAAACCTGTAACTTTCAGCTGCACTTATCACATTTTTTTTTATTTCCTCTTTTTTTAAATATATATATTTAATAATATTAAATATATATATTTTTTAATATATTAAGAGATGAAAATGTAAAAAAAGAAAAATGTAAAAAAATTGACGAGTCACAGAAAGTTGGTACAGTAGTTGTAAATGTGTACTATAATATAATGTGCGTATATACATATGTATATTATATTATGTACCTGTTAATGTAAAATAGATTAAGATAATTTCATAAGATGAATAATAGTTCCTTTAAGCTCTGCCATTTTTAAATAAATTTACATAAAGTCTAAGTACATTCTGATGACACGTTTATGTCTTCGAAGAAAATATATGTGAAAAAAAGAATATTTGTTAATATTCATTCTGTAATCGTACTTACGCTCAGATGATGTTCAAACATATTATAATCCACGTTCTCAATTAATCTAAAACTGAAGAAATCTCCAAAAAAGTGGTATGCAACAGATGGAGAAGCAGATATTTCTTTTCGGCAATATTCGTTATTATTTACATTATAGTATATAGAGATGCAGACGTCAGGATTTTTCACACACTCCGACAATTAATCGTTTCAACAAAAACCATTTATTCATAGGTCGTAGCCTCTGCGGATGCAAAATAACACGCCAAACTAGCGATCTATCGCTTAGCTTCGGAAAATAATCGCGCATAGAATGGACATATTTTTTATTCCTCTTAGGAGAACCGCCTGTTTCGAATCGCTTCCCCTTAAATGCGTTAAATGACGCGATATTTGCTGAGCTCTTTGTCATCGATCGCTGGAACTATTATTAGTTATCGTCATTTTGGAAGTTTACGTAAAATATCAAATAGACAATAAGTATCATCCTCCGTCTATGGAACCGAGAGTGTGCTATCTCAGGACACACTTTCAATAACTAACATTGCTTTACTCACAATATATCTATATATAACAAACATAATAATATAAACTTATGCGATGCAATAATTAATAATTATTAAACAAATGTGTCAATGTGATGGCAGTAGAAGCTAATGCGTATCCGGATGTCCGTACAAATTATGCGATAAAAATTAACTTTCTAATGTCCATTTCTATCAATTGTTTTTTTTTATCTTGATTTAATGTAGTCTTTACTCTTTATAACTTTTAGAGCTGTAGAAAAAAATAAAAAAGTAAATTACACCGAATTAATCTACACGTTGATAGAAATGTACTAACTCATGTAATCTTAAACTAATTGTTTCGCGATAAAGACTGCAAGAAGCAATCAGTGGATAGGCCACGATGGAATTAATCGTCGAGTTCGTAATAGACAAAATTTGAAAGTGTGTGTATCGGAAACAAATTATATGCGAATTAAACGAATGTTTGTGACTCGCTTTAAGGGACCGGGTTGAAAACAGGCGATTATATCCCGATATATATATATATATATATATATATATATATATATATATAATTGTATAAGAACTCCGAATTTAAACCCTTATATTATTAAAAGTCTTGGACAATCAAATATAAAGAATTTTTCCGGGTTTTAGATCTCAGGTCTGAACCAATGAAAATCCCAAAGGGAAGATTGGCATGGATAAACATATTCATTTTT
>Ga0157364_1000316_pt1 | contig 29809 bp, 8 predicted proteins | sample AttsexASBM2_FD_111476 | JGI IMG/M metagenome (GOLD analysis project Ga0157364, IMG submission 111476) | Fungus gardens microbial communities from leaf cutter ant in Ribeirão Preto, State of São Paulo, Brazil - Atta sexdens ASBM2 | ecosystem: Host-associated > Fungi > Mycelium > Unclassified ... | reverse complement strand
GCACGCACGCACGCACGCACGCACGCACGCACGCACGCACGCACGCACTCACGCACACGCACACACGCACGCACGCACGCACACACACTTTATCCAACAGATATCCTGCGAATGTCCTTAGAAAATATCTTCTTAAGAAAATATCTTCTGGATGTCTTTAGGACGTCTCTTAGAGATCCATGTTGTATGAATAATTTTATGATGCAGTAAAAAATACAAAAAAAACATTTCTCTCAATACAATTATATTGATTTCATGCCAGTGACAACAATACAATCCATTTAGTTACTTTTCAACTCATGATTCTCATTTTCTATGGCAATACTATTCAATCGACAGTAGATATAGATACAGATCTCCAAATTATCAGCTGTAGGATATAAAGCTTTATCTAACTCAATAGTCAGTAATGCAACCTTCCATTGTAACCCATTGTTGCTATAATATATCTCCTCTTTTTTATCAATCGAGCTAGTGTTATAGTCTTCATTCCATGGTAGATGTCGAAACCGTCGTAAATCGGCAACGACGAGTTCTTCCCATATTCTTCACGTGGAAATAGCGATCGCGAGGTCACCGGCTAAATTCGTCATCGAAAACGGCCATCGGCCATATCACCCATATGTTGATACGCGTTATCAGCGTTGGATATAATAATTAGCACACTGCTGCATAAAGCGTCGTAGCAAGCGTCGTAGTCGCGCAACAGTAAGCATTTACGGTGATTCAGTTGGACCTGGACTTAGTATATACCGTATCGTGTTCTTTACATCGTTACGTAAAAGCGAAGGACGGCGCCAGGCTAAAAATAGGCACGCAAGAGTCGTGCTATCTCGCGCCGTTTCTGCTCACCATCCCCGTCTCCATCCCTATCTCTGCCCCCGGTCCCCGGTCCCCGTCACCATCCCTATCCCCGTCCCGTCCCATTCCATTTCAACCATGTTCTCATCACCAGCCTATCCATCCATCCATCCATTTCGCGCTCCTGCTGCTCGCCATCATTGCGACCGAAAAAGAAAGCCGCCACCGGGGACAACGACGCGTATATTGCATTCCATCAAGTTTTCCTCTCAAGGTCAGATAGCCCACCATTCGAATTCAATACGAACTGCCTCGTCTTTAATACCTTCTCGTACCGGAGCTCTCGCATACCTGGCAGCGGTTCTCATCGTTCACGTAACTAGAATCGTTTCTCGTGCATGTACACTTGCACAAATTTCTCTAACTGTCTGACGATTCAACTGATCCCGATTTCTACATATGTAACGGAATTATTTCTGGAACAAATGGAACCGACTTCGAAAACCAAATAACACATCCCAATTTGTTAACAATGCTAATATATTGTAGAAACTTCTGCAAATATATCGTAATTAAACAAATTAAATTCTACAATGATTGCATCCAAGTTCTCAAACTTCGTCTTTGATGTCTTTGATTCTTCGATTAGTGTATCACGTAATGAATGGCAGTGATATTCTCATTCGTCGCGCAGAAAAGCGGATCGGAACGTGACAAGGGAAATCAATAACAGCCAACGCAATCGAAGCGACAACGGTCGGCGTCCATCGTCGGTTGGCAGCCGGCTGGAATTTCCTATGTTCGTCTGCGTGTTCCAGAATGTTCTATGAGCATCCGTTGATAGCACCGGTGTAATACGATCATACTACCCTGGGACCGGTCGGCGATTGGATCGTCGAAATGACGTAGGAAATTCAAAATTTCCAGGGATTTGTCAACCGCTGTCTAGCGGATGCAGTGAAAAAGACGACATCTCGGAGACAGCTTTTATATCGGTAAAGGCAGACGCTTAGGGTGCAGCTATACGCATTACACGACGCAACGAGCGGGCCAGAAAGTATGTATGTGTGTATGTGTTAGTGTGAGAGATCGCGGTTACCGTGAAGACTTGGGGTAGGGCAGTGGAAATTTCCACTGGTGTGCCCGCTGGGACGGTCAATACTCTCTCTCTCCGTGCCGTAACGTGCGCCGCAACGACGGTCGTCCCGGATTACAGGGTCTTTCAGAGACGATCGGCACGCGCCACGCACCATTACGGCTTCCCAGCCTCCGGGGAGTCCCCACTAGGAAGTTGGATGGATTTTTCGATCAGTCCAATCCCAAGATCGAGGCCACGAAGCCACGCTCGATTATAACGAGATTACTTGCGAAACCTTAATTCCGCTCGAGACAATACTGTATGCAACTGTATTCTTGACACCTATGGAGTTTCACTTCTTCGATCGAAGAATGTGTATAGTACGTCATGTCGTATAGGTGATCGCTTTAATGTCATTGCCTTGAACGTATGCGATTATCATGCATGGAATTGTTTCGAGAATAAACGGAATCGATTTCGAGATCACAAATAATATAATCCCAATTTATTAACAATGATTAATATAATTTCTACAAATATATCGTAATAAATATTAAACTGTATAACAAAAGAATTAAATACAGAAATAGAAATCAGCACCAAATAATTATCAAATAAAAACGCAGCCTAAAGGGAATAATCTGCGATCAAACGTAGTGTAATTTTTTGTACCGTTTATCTTTTCTTCAACATGAAGAGAAGAAAAGGAAGAAACTGTACAAAAAGTTTAGTCGAAATTATCTATCAGAAAAAACCTATTATGTCGTTTCGAAAATAGCTGCTTTAGATATGCACACATTTCCTACGAAGTCATTTCATCTTTGGACTCGTGTCCAAAAAGATGATTCGTAGAACCATATCCGATATTTCCAGTGTCGAGTAATACCTGACTCTTGGTTATCGCTTTTCATACTTTGTGGCGAACATACTTTGAGTTAACATAAAAGTATATGTACATTTAATGATTTTTTAAATCGTCAATAGGATAAAGATTTTATTTGAATTATTAAAATTTTCATGTTGCAAATAAAACACATCAAAATAAAACAATCAAAATCTACTAATTTGTCAAGCAATTATTGATGAATGTCTACATAAGAAACAGAACAACATTGATCGGTTAAAAATAGTTCACTTCACTGAATATGAATAAGCAGATGAGGAAAAAGAGACCTGTGCAAGTGTTGCATAAGCCTAGCTGGCTCAATCTTAGCTCTACTCGGATATCGAATCCGATCCCAGCACCATCTCGGCGTCACCATCAGGAATCGGTTCCTGGTCGAGATCGGTAAATTTGACGAGTCACCCATAGGATGGTTTTTCACACCGAGAAAGGAGAGAATACGAGGCGTGACCGACGAATATGTTATTTCGGCGTGACGCAACGTTACCGTATACGGCGAGATCGGCGGTGTATTTTTTGGCAGCCGATACATTTAAACCGTCGATCGATGTGCCAAATGTTGGCTTTATCGTCCCACTCTACGTGCCATATAAATCGGGCCAGGAAACGTGGAAATAGCACGCTCTTTAGTCTTTCGATCTAGGTTTGGCTGAAGGTTGCCTAGAGTAATTCCTAGACCAGATGAATTTTCCCTTCTCAATTTCCGAGAGGTTTCACCCGTGAGTTGCCAGGTCCAACACGTCTCGATTAGGCTCAAATGTAGAAGAACAAAAACATTACTTTTTCTGCTGAATGTAACCTATGTTACAAACGCACGACTACGAACTGTCAATTTTTTAAACATAGCAAATACTTTTTTAAACGCGATTGACACATAACTGTTTTTTTCTCTGAGAAAGTATAAGCTGATAAAAATATCAATACTGAAAATTCATTTTCTATATTTAGGAAGTCTATTTCCGCATCACTTTTATACATATATCAATTCTGTTTTTATATATTTTTCTATTCGTTATCTCATAACTCAAAACCAAGCTAAATGGATTGTTAATTCCTGAGAGAAAGTATTCCCGGGAGTAATCGGCAAATGAGACGTGTTCCAAGATTCAGTTCAACACCATGTCTCAAATTCCGAGATTCTCGTTGGAAGCGTCGAATTAATTTTAGAATCCACCTCGCTGTATTTCCGAGGAAAGTCTCGTCTCTCGTTTCGAGTTGCACGACACGACACATCTAGTCGTTGCATCTGTCTATCGATTGGCGAGAACCGACAGCAGCCGGCGATATCTTGTGCGGAAAACTTCTCAAAACGGGCAGACAGCTATTATTAATTATTGTAAAGGTCGCGAATTTAACAAGTCTAGCAGGCGCCAGTGTCGTATCGTATATACTTATACATAGTAGCAATAACTTGTACAGTTGCTATCATCATGTTTTTCAATAATTATGAAGTTGACAACTATAACTATATAAGTTTTATGTGTAAAATTAATTTTAATTAATTCTTTTTTTTAATTCTATTACAAAATATTTACGCAAAATTGCCATAAGTTCGTTAAAATTTTAGAATTTTAAAAGTTAAAATTTTATAATTTTTCCTTAATTTTTAAATATTTTATGATTTTCTTAGATTTTCAATAATATTATATTTAAAAATTTTTATATTTCGTCTTGGAAATCGTTAAACATTGAGAGAAAAATATTAAAATATACTAAAAGTTTAATAAATAATTATTTGAATACTAATATAATATTTATTTATTAAAATAATAATAGTCAAATTAACTTAATTCTTCTTGTACAAAATAAATATATGTAATATATTTAATATCTAAACATTCAATTAAAAAAATATTTATTAAAATTTAGTACATTTTCTTCAAAATAATTGAATAAATTGTGTACAGTGTAATTGAATAAAAATAATATACATAGTTTATTCAATAATAAATTCATAAAAAATATTAGGCACAAAAAACCTTGATATATGACATTTTTCACTCATGTATATTTATTCAATTATGTTATACATTAATTTTACATATAAAATTTGCACAGTTGCCTCTACTATGTTTTTTCTTTGAGTGTACCTTTCTACCAATCGATATGCTATAGTCGCAACGTATACGTCTAAAGGCTACGTCAAATAGACGCCCCACGCTTCTGCATTTTCAATGAATGGAACGTATGGGGATCAATAGCGAAATCAGGTTTCGTTCGTTTTAATCCCTCCGAATACTTGGCAACCATCCTGCGCGGCTGTTTTAAATAGTGAATACAGGCCGGCGGTAACAGAAAGGAGGTGTCATATTGCAAATATCTGCGAATCCGAAAAGCAAACATAAGGAAAAGATAAGATGATCGATTCGTTTCAAGAACGATGGAGAATAGAAGTGGTAAGACGAATTCAAATACTGAATCGATGGAGAATCGTGCTATGTAGTCGCTAAACGTTTCGAAAAATTTTTCACAAGCGTGTGAAGTGTCTCATAAAATTCTTGGAAACCTGCCAAAATGGCATTGTTTGGCAATGGGAATTGAGATTTATTTCTGCTGTGGTGAATATTTGTTCCAAAAATATCTCTGGGCGCTTTGAAATTTTCAGCGATACTCGCTTTCTCAGGAATCCGAGACTGCGATAGGTCACCACAAGAGAGTAGGCATATTTAATTATTAAATTAATATATATTATTAAATCAGTAAAACACGGAGAGAGAAGAACGGTCATAAAATGATAAAGCGAAATGATGAAGCATAGTGCCGTTGCTGTGTCGGCGACAGAAATCCATTTGAATGATTCACGCGGCCATTACGAGAACATGACGGTGTAAACTTGAGCCATGAGAAGCGTCAAATATTCTATTCGTAAGACGAGCTTAAAGAGACGAGGTCTCTCTGCTTCGACATATAGCGCAGTCTCCTGCAGGAATACTTTCAGCAAAGGAACAGCTGATTAACTAACGACGCAGGCACTCATCAGACAATTTGAATGCAACACAGATTTTTAAATAGCTATTTCCGAGGGCATACTCTCTTCTTCTTTTAATCAATTTATCGCATCCACACAAAGAGCGAAGGAAGGAAGAAATATGATTCTTTCCAGGTCTCTTTACTTTTTAAAAATTGTTATCATATGTGAAATACATAAGATGTACTTGTCTTTTATTAGGTAGGATATTAATTAATAGAAAGTGCAATTTCTTGTCTAGTTAGATAAAGTTTTAGGAAGTTAATCTGTATCATGTGAGCAACTCTTAAAGACATAATATAAAAAATATTTCTATATAAATTGTGTAAAACAATCTATACAAAATATAAAATTTGTTTCCATTTACTTAAATTTTCTTGCACGTAAAAAATTATTCATTAGCAAAAATTACAGTTTTTCATATTTTATTTCAAAGAAAAAAAACATTAATCATCATGCATTCGTACTATTTGCGATATTAGGTCGCTAGCCTTCAATTTCATCATAAATGAACGCTTGTCTACAAAGAGACGTCATCCTAATATCGCTCTCGTCATTCTTACAATTATATACAAAGTATTTAACTCAATACTGCCAATTATTCCATGAAGGATGAGCTACGAACATACATACAATAATTTAATCGTGTGGAATATATAAATATTAAAAAACAGAAATATGGAAATTTATGGAGATAGAAATAGGTGGATTGAAATAAAAGTTCATAGCGCAACAAACTTCAAAATTCAAATAACTATAACTTCATTAAAAATGAATAAAATTTAAAAAAGGGTTTTAAAGCTTATAATCACTATTTTCGAAAGAAACATTATATTATTTGAGTTTCTGTGAATTTGATAATTTTTACATATTATAGAAACTACGAGTTAGACAAAATGGAAAATTTCCTTCTTACTTTATATTATACGTGCCTAAAAAATATTTGTCTAACATAAAAGCTAAAAAACTCTAAAATTTTCCCTTAAAAAATAAAATCGTTTTTTAAAAATGTCCCTAAGATTTTTTTGTTACTGATTTATCACGGATTAAATATAATAAAAGATAAAAGAAGCATTTTTTATTTTGATATTGCTTAACATTTCGTTAAAAATCATCATACAACAATTTAAAAAAGATTCTTAAAGCTGAAACATTGCTCTATCGAATGATATAATTGCCAAATTTTTTTAAAAACGTATAGATATGATACAATAAAATAATAAATTTTTATTAACTTATAATAAACTTTTGCTCTGACAATACGATAGAACCTTGATTAGTCAAATTATTAACTGATAGTTGATTGCATGATTAATCATTTCAAATGATCAGATGCTAGAACGATTTAAACTCAAAAAAGACAATATCAAAATTATTATACATATAGATATAACAAATTTAAAAATTTCATTGAATATTCAATATTTTTTAACATTGATTGAGCTACTATAAATGCGCAATCATTGCTACATGGTAATGGCATATGTATAAGATGATACAACATACTATAAAGGATGATATAACATCCGTAGAATTCTGAACGTAATACAGTAATTACTTGGTTTTGCTAGTTACCTAACAAAACTACCACTCGTAAGTCTCATAAGTTCGCGATATAAATAAATCGTCGAATATAACATTTTGTACGAAGAGCTTTTTGCATATAATATCATAAATTTAATTAATATGTCCTGATATGGTATTTATTCCAATATTAAACGAGGTATTTTAAGTATTTTTAATTTTTGTGCACGTTTAAAAGTCTCCTGTTTTAAAATATAACCATGTTTAATCTCCCATCTGCAATTATATTTTATTCCTTATCATTTGCAATCTAACTCAAGTTTCTTTATACTTTCAAAAAACTATGCGTTGGAAAAAGATTTTTATTTTTATTTTAGAAGGGAAAGATTCCACCTTCCTCTATTTTAGAGAAATTTCAAAATAAAATTGAAATGTGACAAAAAAAACACCAGATTACAAACGGAGGGTTAAATATTTAAAAGATCACATGCACAATTACCAAAGAGTAAAAAATTATTACGATAGCATGTGTAATTGTAATAATGTTTTGTTCAATTGCACAACGAAGTTAAACATCGATCTATAATGTCATTACGCGAAGAATTGGATCGCAAATAGATCGTAATAAACGTATAATTAAAAATCGGATAAAAGTATAAAATATAAAAAATATAAGAATCCTCCAATAAAATTCTGAGATTAAACATCGGAAAAATCGTCGCTATACAGCGACAGAAAAATATCGCAGAATAGACCAGGCTGGCGCCAATATTCCTATAGTCGCCCGCACACATGCACGATCGTGTATATATATATATATTAGCGTGTATTGGTAACGCATTGCTTATCGACATTTCCGCGTAAAAGATACACACGATACCAGGCAGCGATCGAATGTAAACAGCAATATGACGCCTCGCGTATCGCAGATACAAATTGGTTCGCCGGATCGAACGATCAGAATTTCGCTTTAAATGGCGACAAAATGTCGCGAGTTACCTCATAAAAAATGCGAGTTCATGGATCTTATATGCGTCGACATAAAAAACAGCGATGCGACTGTCTGTCGTGCCTTTCTTACTTATGCACGTCTACGATACGTGGCTACCAAACAAAGAATGGTAATCCGTTCACGGACGCGCATTTCTTATCTTTATACGAGTCTTTATAGTCTTAATAGAAATAAACTACATAGTCACTAGCCACTTAAAGAGGTATTCTTCGAAATACCAGTTTGAAATCATAGCAAAGTCACATTTGCTATTTCCAAACTCAATAATCTTGCCAACAAAAAAAATCGCTTTAATTTTATAAATAATATATAAAATATTTTAAACTAAAATCGTGATAGCCACATTAAGGATTTACAAAACTATATACATATATATTTTTTTTAATCTGTAAAATTTCCTCTTATTCATCTTAAATATCTAAAATGAATTTTTCCAGCATAGAAATGTATCCATTTTTCTTTTTTTCATTTAAAAAAGTAATGCGATTAACGTTCATTTCAATGCGTAGATTAATTTAATCTCGGTTTAATTTACCCTTTATCTCGTTCCAATTTTTAGATCCGAAGAAAGATAAAAAGTGAGTTTAAATGGAGATTAAAATCTATATCAACAGAGATGCACATTATAAAATAAGTGATAATGCAATCATTCTTTTTCCTGTCCCCTCATGATACATAACATGCCCAATGTCACGTGGCGTTTGTTTACATGCGTCTGGGCCCACGTGAGCATAGGCGACTACGTCTCTCGTCTACGAGCGCAGCCAGAACTCGAAAGCGCGGGTCTGCACGATAAAACGCGGCCCGTGCGCGCGAAAGGGCGCGTCTTTCGTTCCAGAGAGCGGAAGGCGCCGGTCGTTTTATCGTACGAGCCGTCGGTAACACAGGCCGCCTGAAACAGTGTGGAAGAGCTTGAAATCATTCACAGATGTCATCAAGCTAATTGACGTAGTCCCGATCGTCATCGCCGGGACAACCGCGTGGCCAGCCGATCGGCATCCACGTGGATTCGCGCGGATGCGAAGTCAATCGCGCGTTGCCGGTTCCGAGCGCGGCGATGATCAGGCGTGCAAAGACGCGTCACGACTGTGGTGTTCCATGTAGGAGCAACACTCGTCTCGTCGATGCCAGACGTAAATGCGTAGTTTACGAAAAGTTTCAATCAGGAATCAAAAAAAGCATCATAACTTATCTTTAATGTTCGTTTTAACTGCAGCTGTTATTTTTGATATTTCGAAGCTTCGAAAGAATTCAAATCTTCAAAGTTAACTTCGAACTGTCGAAATTTAAGGTGCTTTCAGAGTTTCGAAAAATATTTATTTGCGCGAATAGAAAAAGATGAAAAATATATTCGTAATATATTTGTGTAATTTTTTATGAAATATTCGTTATATTATTAAACTATATTAAATTAATAATTACATAATTTTGATTCTTCGAAACTCGAAGTATTCGATGAAGATTGAAGTGTATTCGAAGATTTGATTGCCGAAGCTAAAAGTTTAAGTGTTAAAGCCCTCGAAAGAAAATACTAGCACTAGCTTTTACTGCGATATAAATTAATTTCATCTTGGTTTACTTTAACTTTTTAACTTCTCTAGTTCTAGAATTAGAAAAAGATACACTGAGAGAAAAATGTCAAAGTATTGCAAAGCAAATATTACTCACAAAATTTAATTGTGATGACGAAACATACATTTCTATGAAATATATCTTATTTCATTCTGTGAAATATATCTCATTAATTGCAAAAAAAAAATAAAATAAATGGCTTATTTACTAAGAATAAAATTTTATTTCGCCCGTATTTAAATAAATATTTATTTCAGTGAAATAAATGTATTTCTGACAAATATCGGTTTAGGCATCTTTTTCTCAGTGTAAAGAGATAAATTAATTAAAATTATTTTGTATTGATCCTAAATAGAACACAAAATCGTAATAAGATCAAAATGACAAATAGAAGTCATTTTAGAAAAAACAATACTATCATTCGATATATACATTTGACTATAGTTTTATGATAAAATCTTGATATAATAATGATTCTTAAATGATTTTTATTTAAAGAATATATTATTATTATTTTTCCTAAAATGATATCAACTTGATGTCATTTTAATTTTATTATGATGTTCTATCTGGGAAAAATAGACATTACTGTAACAAGTTTAAATAAACTCAAGTTTATACTCTGTTATCATCGGCCAAAAGAGGCCCGAGTAAAGATAAAAAAAATTAGTTCTAAAGATTTAATTAGAAAATGTTAGAAGTGTATTCAGTATAAGAAATATAATCTTTGCATCGCATAAACCTTCGTGCACTTGTAAGCTGATATTGATCTTAATTCGTTGAAATTTTCTATAAACGAGCCAATTAAAGTTTCTTAATTTTTCTAATTTTAATTATTGTGATTGAAAAGATTTTTAGTAAATATAAAATGAAGAAGTTCCGCAAAGAAAATATGATATGTTAAAGTATCTCAACGTGTCTTATTCTGTGGAATAAAACATTTCAGAGAACTATATTTAATTTTCTCCGAGGAAAAACTGTCACTCAACCATTCTGAAAATAATAATTCTCTCTTTTAAAGAGCTAATTTGTTAAAATAATTTAAACCTCAGAAGTAAGCATAGTTTCAGATCACAAAGAGTTAGACACAGTTTAATTCTTTTCGAATTCTTGTTTCAAATGCGCATTTGTAATTACAATTTTAAATTTACGTTGCTCTGTTTTAATTGATATATGAAATTAATTAAATTCTTAAAGTTTCGCCAGGGATGTAAAAAATTAATTAATTGAGTTTATCCACTTATGTATCGCGCACGCTAATATAATATAATGTAATTTGTAATATATGTAAAAATTAATGTTATTTCAAAAATACTTCTTTTAATGAGTAGCATAATAAATGAATCATTGATCATAATGAATATTCCATAATTTCATAATGGAAACTTTATAGCGATTATTATGTTCCACAGACTCACGCGAGAAATGGCACTATAATGCGAGTACATTAAACTTACGTCGTTAATTGAATAAGAATCGACCGATAACGAACCAGCTATATATAGTACTCTACAAATTACACAACTACAATATTAACTACAATATTAACTGAAGCTAAAACCGTTATCGTCATGAAAAGATGAACAATAAATGGAGATTTATGTAAAAGCGTCCAGTTTCACTGCAACTTATAATATGTAAACTCAGCATTTTAATACTGTTTACTGTTATTGTAATTACTTAATCAAGAGTAAACGCATGAATAAACACTATTAATAATTTAAATGATATACATATACAATTATATCGAATACACTCTGCAGCAGACTTGCTTTCTCGATTAATTCCGCATACTATTTCTTTCAGCGAAAATGAGTTTTAAAACTATTTTCATATCCAATTTAAAATTGTCAACATTCATTATATTAGTAATTAAATTAACACAAGTCGACTTGATGATAGTCAACGAATAAAATTATTCCATTTATTTTAAATTTCATCTGTCAACCTATCACATGGATTTTAATATTTTTTTTGTATTTTGTTATTTATTATTCTTAATGTAATTTTTTTAATTTATGTATACATATTATATTATTAAATTCAGGTTGTATGCTTTCTTTTTTCTGATATTTTATTATTTATTATTAATTTTTATATGAGCAGAATAATATTGAGTATCCCTTTCCCTAATTATCACACACTTTAATTATTTATTTTATAAAATATTTCATTGCAAAATTGTAATGTGCTGTATTAGCTCGCCTTTTTAGAATTTCTTTCTTTAATCTTTTTGCGTTGTAACAATTATTGACCGCTGGGCGAGCAGCCCTTAGATGGCGCCGCGTAAAATGCATCTTTCTGTGTGTTTCCAAACACGAAAATATCACGTCAGTCGACCTACTTTTCTAAGAAATATATAAATAGAAAAAGACACGGACAGCGAAAATGTAAAATGTGTGAAACTCCTCTCTTGACTTGTGCAAAGGCAAAAAGAATAAAATTTCGTTCCAATTGCATAACATCGCAGGTGTTAGATTCTTCTGCTCATTACAGAATGGATATCTTATGAAGGTAGATATTCTTATCTCTTGTCGTTAAAAAAGAATTATATTTTTAGCGAGATTCTTACGCAATATTTAAACAGCGCGGTTAAAGTTGCGCACAATGCACTGAAAAGACGAAACGAGAAGAGCCTGAGGACAGACTCATGATAGATAATCTAGATAAAACATGAAGGAAGGTAACATTACACTTGCCACAGGCGCTAAGTGGTTGCATTGACGTTCCTGGAATTGCGTCGTTCGCTACCTCTTTGAGAGAGATCGATAACGCGGGAAAGGATAATAACCGCTATATGCATATGAAAAGAGATCTTGACATATCTTCCTTATCCACTTATACAATAAAAACTTTTGCTATAAAAAATTACGGCACCGATCTGTATCCAGCTTGCACATTCTTTCACATCTGTATATTAAAAATAAGAATGCAAAGATATTGTTCGCAAATATAAATATATTTTGCTGCATTGATAGAAAAGTAATAAATAAAAAATTAGCTTTTTTGAAATAATGAAAATAAATCGATTCCAAAGATTAATAATTTAATTATAATAAATATAAAAATAAATTTTAAAAACTCTTATGAAATTATAATTCAAATATATCAAATGTATCAAGAAACTTGAGCTATTCGAGACATACTAGTTGTCCTTTGCTATTATAAACGATGTCAAAGTATAAAATACATATAATTAAACATTTTAATCTCGATTTCATCAGTGATAACATATTAAATTTGACGATGAATTTTTCATTATAATCATTAGAATGTATATCTTCATAACTATGAAAAGATGTTGAACCGAAAAAATACCTTTACAGATAAATTCTTCCACAGATAAAGAATGTTTTCCAGTTGTGCTACAAATCAACACAATTAAGTATCTTTTCATTGTTAAACTCTGAATGTCAAGAAAAAAGAATAGAACAGTGTTTGTATCGATTTGTGTCACTACATGGAAAGCACCTAAATTAATCAAAAATACACATACCTGCTATCAATTACTCCAATACGAGAGATTACATAATACATAATTAATTTTAAAGATTTAAATTACGAAAGTATGAAAAGTTAAAATGTTGCGTTTCAATATTCCATCGTATTTTGATCTGTCTCCTTTATACTTATTTTTGTTATTCCTTCAAGATATATTCTACAATAACAACAAAATCAGTGGCGTGATAGATGTTCGCATTAGACACGGCACGGCGGCAAAAGGATTTAACTGAAAAGAAGGCCACGACGTAGTAGGCCAGCGGTATTGATTTCGGTTCACCGGAGTGCTCTCTGCATCCGCGCTTTCAGTGTCATTCGAGTACGACGTAGATACGGTAGGAAGGGGTGGACAAGGGTGACGGTGGGGTGCGAAGTGGAAAGGCGACCTGGCTGGCGCTCTCATTCAAAACGGCGGGTTCGTATTCCGCCGCGCGACGCAAGATGTGCAATGAAAATGATGACGAGAGCGCAGAACGAGAAGTCAACAAATCTCGCAAATTTCCGATCAGAACAATCTCGTTGACTCCTCGTCAATAATCGCCAGAACTTACGGGAGCTAATTGCTACATAACTTTTAAATTCGAGATGAAACTTTATTATCGTTATATTTGTCGATATTCTATAAACAAGGTCTTCTGAGTAAAAAATTAATTAATTTCGCGCGCACTTTAAATTTATATATAATAAATATAATAGCTTAATAAGTTTATATTAGTTTAGAAATTGAATAATTTAATAAGTCTATATTATCAATTAATTATAGGAATATCAGAATTGATCGAACTATAATTAGGTGTAACAATATAATGTATATTTTATTCACAATTATAAGTTTCAATGATACATTCAATTTGTGATCTGGGTCGTGGGTGGTTGTCCTATAATTAATTGTTTGTAAGTTACACGAGCGATAAGAAGTGATATTAATTATCAATTTACTTTGTAATAATATCTATATTATCATCTTAAATTTATAAATTTACTAAAATACGGATGTATTGCATTTAATTTTCAATGGATATAATAAATCTTTAAAAAAAAAGATTTTAACAAATAAGACAAAGAATTAGTGATAGTGCAAAATAACCAATTAAAAATATAAAATATAAAAATGTATGAAATTCTATCTGTAGAAATGTAAATTATAGAAATGTGAATAATATCTCATATTTTTTTCAAATAACAGCCTTTCCAAAATCATAAATCTTCATTTAAAATATTTAAATCGTAATTTCTTCTCTAGAAAAATTACCTATTTTATGTTTGACCTCATCGTAAAATCCAAACTATATCTCATCATAAATCAATTTTGCTACTTAAAAAGTACTGAACAAGTCTTCGAATTTAATTCGCCATAACAAACTAAATTATCTCATAGGAATGCAAAGGATTATAAGAAAACAGTTATGTTTTATTCCAGATGTTCTTGGCTTACTTGGCTTAATTCAGTAATCGGTCAAGTTATCTGAGGTATTATGATTTTCTTTGAGTCTGATAACTTCAAATCTATGGTATTTAACAGTAATATCTTAGGATTTATTGAGACAAAGCATGATTCTGACTTCTTTTTTTCTTTTATCGGCATGTACATGATGATGAGATAGCAATAAATACAACGAGGCAGCTCATGACCAATGATGATCTCAAGCGCAAGCACGTGGTGCAACGCGGAGCTCGCCGGTGACCGGTTATCGTCGAGCACGTGCGATACAGTGGTGAGAAGAACCAGCGAACAGACCGCAGTTAATACCGGTTTCCCTTGAGCGGATTGGCGGCACAGGCTGCACTGAACAAGAACGGAGCGAGCTTGTGAGCCGCGTGTCGTCCTTGCTGAGAATCTCAGGCCTCGTAGCAAGGTCGATTACGCGTATCTCTGATCACCGCTTCGCTGAATCACCTCATCTGATCATTATCAACGAACTTTCCTCGCCTATAGAGATCCTCAAGTAAGAGGTTGGACAACTTCTGATTGGTCTACTGTATTTTTCGGGATCTGCTTAAGGTAGAATGAGATGGACGCATCATAAGACAGAATTTAAGGTAGAATGAGATGTATTGATATCTCATTCTACCTCAAACAGAAAAATATAATGGACTAAACATACACTGTTAGTATCAAAGGAACAATGGCAACCTAATCCCTTAAATTAAATATAACATTTTATTATTTTTAACTTTCATGAGTGTCAAAATGTAAATCAATTCATTTCTCTGCTTAGTTTCAAAGTAAACATCATTCGTATTAATGTATATATTTAATAAATAATAAATCGAGTCAAATTTAATTTACATTTTCTTGAATAAAATTGTTTAACCCCATGAATTTAAGTTAAATCAATGACATTGATTTTAAATAGATATAGAAATAATTAAAAATAACTCAAATTGGGTACGATTTGATATTATGAATTTAATAGTGTCACGCCTAATGACAAAAGCGTGCGTGACTGTAGGGAAAGAATCATTCAAATTTCACGGTTACATGATTAGGGCGCAGATATGAATCTAATCAACACTAGACATCGTTAAATTAACACTAATGATACGCGACGGCTGTCAAGATTGGTTGTCGAGCGATAATAAAGATATGAACGAGCAGGCATTAAAGTGTAAACGTCCAAACGTTCGCTTGGAGTCGGATGGCTCGCCAAGTTGCCAACATATGCGAGCGTTTCTCTTTGAAGCGGCATACTGGATGGAAATACGAGAAGGATTGCCGTTAACGATTTCAGCTTACGTACGCTGACGTTAAACGAAGACGAATGAATTTTCTTGTTAGGCATATCTACGCGCAAAATGTCACGTAACAGAACAGACTTAATGTTAATTTCAACGTATTGCAACTCATGTGCTAATATAATGAACTGGTCCATATTGAGTGGCGGGAATCGAGATCGTCGTACGCGTCGAAATGAATAACATAATAGCAGGATGTATCAATAATGCGCAGCAATTCCGCGTGCAATTGCATATTGTGTATACATTGTGATACGGCGAATTCTTTTGTAGCTTACTTATTGTTAGTCTTTCTTTTCTATGACGTAAGGATTACGTCAAAAGTTGATCATACGAGCATAAACAAATATATATGTTCAGTTAGATATATCTTATAAAAATAGGATATCTCATGCAAAAATAAAAATTGTTTTTAATAAAATAATTTAACAATCAAAAAACAAATAAATTTAGATAAAGTTAAAATAAGTTATCTCCCTTTTCTTCCTTTGTCTTTTTACTTTTGAAATATATTTATATAAATTATTTTAATACAAACGTAAATGTGTTAATAATATTGTTCTTTTATTTCTAAAGTGACAGAACGAAAAAATTAAGTTTCCCAAAAATGGGAAAAAACTATTTTTCAACTTAATAGAAAACTATTGACTAATCAAAAAGAATATATTTCTAACATTATCAAATGTTATTTTTATCATTTTTACTTCATCTCTTCGCAACCCTTAAAAATCTACAATTATTAAGTTATGATGATTTTGATGCTTTTTTTATACTATTCTTTTGAGTTATGATTTTAATGATTTTTTATAAAGTTAAGTTAATTCACTTTTGATAATTGATAAGCTATTGTTTATTTAACTTATTCATTTGATTATAACTGAAAAATTACATTTTTTAGTTGTTACCTTGAAATAAAGGAACAATATATTGATAAATTATTCTGCAATTTAAATAAATATTCGTAATATATATTCGTGTATAGATGATTCATTCAGGCGTTTGATCAAGGATTATAAGACGAAGCAGCAATCAGTGTCAATGACCGCGATATATGAATCACGATATAGATTTGTGAGACTACTCAAATTTTAAAGAAATGATGACTTATTTAAAAATTTTATTTTGTAATATTGCTAGACTACCATTAACAGTGACCCACGGCACGGTAAGAGGTAATTTCTGATACATTGATAGTGAGAAGTCAAAGTAAGAAATGTAGAATCGCATCGATGCAATTCAATGACGCACACTGTGATTACGTGTAAAGAAACTCAAGTACACTGAATGGCCCAGATTTATCGTTTTCCTCTTTAGTCGCTCGACGAGTTTAAAATCAATTCTTTTAATTAAAGGCACAATTCTATAGATATTTTTATAGATATTTGAAATAAGTTCTTCCTTAGTGAAAAGAAAAATTTATTTTATTTCAAAACATGATTCTCTAAACTTCGTATTAAACTTCTTTGCAATTAAATCTTAACATTTAATTCAAATTTACTTAAATTTGATTGAAAGATAAAAAATATTTAATCGAATATTTATCATAATATACTTAATTGATAATAATCATAGTAATTTCACAATATTCAATAATACTGATCTATTCATGTCATATATAATGAAATTTTAATAATTTGCAATAAAAATTTATTTTACACGAGTATGTGAGACAAAAATTTAATTTCACACACGCGTTCTCAGTTAGTATAATAAAACATCAGATTAATGCAAATGATGTAATTAACTCATGCTAATTTCTATGATAATAATAATTTCTATGATAAGAAGCAATAACCTAAATAATCCCTAATCTTGTAATTATATACTACAACAAGATTTCGAAGTAATTGTTCTAAGAAAATGACATTTTAATAATTATCCATAATTATTAAATATTATGCGATGCATGAATAACGAGATATTATAGGCTTCAAGATAGGCTTCCTTTCAATATTTCAAAAGATATTTTATAAACGTTATCTTCTAATGCAATAAAAATTCTAATGCATATAGTCGATCTTTCTACTATGTGTATAACAATATTACGCATTTGCTATAATATTGTTATCGTAGTATATGTATATAAAAACGGAATATAAAAGACATACAGATGCATTATCTTTACAAATATCAATGAGTTGCATCCTATGTCAGTATAACGTTCCGTGATCAAAAGAGGAAAAAGCCTATAAGAGGAAAAGAAATATGCTTCAAAACTGCCCATCATATTACAAAATAACTATTTTACGACATTTTTTATTTCCAGAATTACAAGATATTCAAAGGTCATTGAAAGGGACATGTGGAGGGACACAATTTTGCCTGCAGGTTCGTTCTGCATACAAAGCTTTGTATGAGAACAAAAGCATAGCCTGTGTCTGACAGCGACGCAACGTCCTTGTAACGCAAGCACAATTGCTCCACCCGCAAACGCATTCGTTATTCCTCGCGAGCATCGCGACATTTATATTCGCAAGATTTGGCGGCGATCGTCGCGACAAAATGTCGGCAAAAATGCCAACGCGAGGTTACCGCCGACATCTGAGACATGGGAGCGCGTCGTGATAGGCGCCGCTCATTGCGACGTCGTTACGCCGAAAATAACGAAGCTTCCGGTGTGATTTTATTCAACACGGGTAACTACTACGTACTCGGACACGTGCGTTGTCTGAGCGTCGCGACGCTGGGCGATTGTCCAAATTGCGCGCCAATGTGACCATCATCGGTCATCCTTTTCCGATCTTCTCGGCAAAGAGAAGAAATTCTTATAATGTTACGAATTGCGTCCGTCGATATTTCGTCTGCATTTCTGCAGCACTGCGTTTCTGAGAAATTAGTTCACTTTACTCGGAAAATTCACCTGAAAATTCGCTGCGCTACGCGCTGCCAAAATCGTGAGATGAGCGCACGATATGGATACTATTATTCTTTTTTACATGAGAATGTCACCATAAATTGAAAAAAAATTTACTAAATCCCAATATATATTTTTTTAAATAATACTAAGTAAATATATTTACAATAAATATTTAATAAAAAAAATGATAGTTAAATCAAATTAATGGTTTTTGTGAACAGATATATATTTACACTTAGAGTAAATTTTTACTTAATACTATTCAAATAAATATTTTTTGAAATTCAATACTTTTTTTCAGTGTGGAATTTTCGTAAAAAATTGCGAAGCTCTCTATGACTGATTACAGATATCTAGTATCTAATTTAATATTGAAAAAATAGTAATTAATTTATCTTAGGTATTTAAAGTACTGTTTTATTCACTTCTAAGTAAATAATTAATTATTGTTTTTCACTAATAAATTAGCTAGTATTAGATTTTCTGTAAGCATAACAATTTCACGTAGATTTGTTAGCATGTTTTTGAAATTTGCGTATATTCACATAGAATTGCGTTTGACTTCTTTAAGCCGAAAAAATTACAAATATAAATCAAACTTTGAACGATGAAACAAGGATCGTGTGGCATTTTTAATCGAAAATAAAGATACATCAAAATTAATTACAAAAAATACAATATTGTGTATTTAAAAAATATTCATTATTCAAATTTAATTTAAAAAAGAATGCGCTCAATCATTTGTTATTTTAAATGCTATTGAAGCATATATCTTTCAAATCAAACAAATGAAATTAAATTTTGTTGCAACTAGGCGTGAAATATAATTCCCAATAGTATATAACGATACATATAAAGTATATGACGTACGTGACAGTTAACGAATAACAAGTGCCAAATTGATGATTTAATATACGCGCTAACTGGAAGAAAATTTCGTCTAAAGTGGCATAAATATCTTGTGCACTTCAACTAAAAGTTCCTAAAAATGTTATGCGTCATTGGCACTCTAACAATCCAAAATAGTCAGGTGGAATCGTAAAACTCGATAGATACTAACGTCATAGGATTAATTATCAATACAGATCTTACAAACGAAAATTTTGTCAAGGTTTTGCTACAAAATTCTTAGAAAATTTTATGATTCTTTCAGAAAGATAAATAATCTTATTTGGCGATTTTTTTACATATCTACAATAAAAAAAATATTAATTTCTCTCTCTTTTTTTCTATATTTATTATTATTAAAATAAAAATTATAAGAAATTAATTTTAATCTTACATTAGAGAAATTAATTTTAATCTTATTTTCGCGTCATTTTTTTTTAACGTAATTATTCGCGTGAAGTGTTTCTCACATTCCAATATTACATCTAAATTTTCTTTATCCTTTTTGATGATTTATTAATTTATACATCTTTTAGATAAAGACAAACGCAAAAAAATGTTTTAATTGTGAAATAATTGCACTAAATATAATGTGTATAATAGCATGTGTACATTTAGTAAATAAGGCTGATACTCATCGGGATGATACTGAATATCTCACGCGAAAAAATGAAAGGTTAAGTAAACTACTTTGTATGTATAAAAAACGTGTACTTTTTAAATTATGCTGTTACTTGCAGCAGTTTTATGTCGCGAAACTTAAACGATAACAGCAATGCTAAGAGGATTAGATAAATTTGTAGTATCCGCGATTTAGTCAACATTTGAATCGAAGTTGCAAAGTGTAATAGTAAACTCGATGACGCACAATGCTTTCAGTAGCACAAAGTGCACAACAAATTTATGCCACTTTAAATAAAATCCGTGTGCAGTTAACTCACGTAACAGAAAGCGTAATCTTAATTCCGTCGACTATGTTACATTTATAGTTATTCTGCGTAGAACGTGATTAGTGACGATGAAGATAGTTGGCGTCTTGCAGACGCCAGCATCAAATAGATTAGCATGGACTATTTTCACACCCATTCGCGTCGCGAATTCCCGCAAAAATATGTTCCGTGTTTACATAGAATTTTCGCACCCTTGGCACATGATGTGCCTCGGTCAGTTCTAATCTGGTGTACGCGTATTGTTAGATCGAGTCTATACGCGCGCGCACACACACACACACACACACACACACACACACACACACACACACACACACACACACGCGCGCGCGCGCGCGCGCGCGCGCATTATTAGACTTAAAGGTGCACGTATCAGTAAAATAATTCTAAAATTTATTAAAATGAATTTATTCGAAACGCATTGCAAGAAGTCTGAATGCATCATTCTATCGTATAATGCTAATATTATCGACTGACAAGTAAAGCGAACTCGGAAAATGTAAACAGATCTACAAGACGTGCATCGCGTGAGCGTTGAGTGCGGCCGAAGGAAAAACGTGACGCCCCTGTCTTTTTATCTCTCTCTCTCTCTCTCTCTCTCTCTCTCCCCCCCTCTCTCTTTCTTTCATTGGCATAAACACAACAGGAAAAGTGCTTATTTTCGTAGCAAAGAGAAGAGGAAGCCGCTATAAATATACGCGCTCAGTCATGCCCACCTTCGCCCTCGCATTCACTAACGTCAGTCGTCGCATCACCATTTATCATATTTGATATGATTCGTTAGCGATACAGAATGACCTTGTTGCCGGTCTTAAAGATTACTTCTGAAGTATGAAGTGAAAGGAAAAAAATATAAACATAATCTTTATTTATCTCCCGTTTATCTCCCATTTTTGGAATTTATTGTAATATGTTAAATTACGGAAAATTCTCGAATCCATAGACAGATAAAAATCCGTAAAAATTTTTAAAGTTATATCTTCTAAAATATTATGTTCCTTAAAACAGAAATAATTTTATAAATATTTTAAAATTTTAATAATATATAAATATACTTTATAATATATGTATAGGAAATTTTATCGGTTTTGCTTGAAGTTATTTCTTTTTTCAATTTTTTTTTCTTTCTCTCATATTGTAACAAAATTGCGATATAAAAAGTCGAGGAATCAATAAGCCAGGCTTATTTTATCTTAATTATTGGTATAAAATGTGTCTTGAAGGTCAGCAAAAATCGGAAACAATAATGATAATCGATTCTTTCCTTTTTTTATAGTGCTGAAAATGAATGTATTACTCATGCAAGATAAATGATAAAGTAATACGAGTCTTAATGACGTTTCGAGCAAAATGTATTTTTATTTTCTTCTCCTACCTTTATCATTTCATTCCAATAATGATAAAACTATCTATTGGATAAACGTGAAACAATATTATCGGCACATGCGTGACGAACAAGATAATACAAAAATCCCGAGTTAGCCGGAAAAATAAAATGAATGGAAAAAACCAATGAATGGAAAAAAACCATAGTAAATTCTAGATTTACTGACTTTTATTATTTCCATTGGTTAAAAATTGATCTGATTGAATCGAAAAGTCACTTTATTCTACTTTTCGCACGAAAAAGATGATTTTACTACAGTGCAATCTCTCTAAAAATTTTGCGAGATGCAAATTTGAAAGTAATTTTATTGAACTATCAAAATTTCAAGCACGATGAGTAATACTGCAAAAATTTTTAACATTAACAAAAGTTTGAATGTCCTATATAATTATTTTGATAGTCGAACAAAATTATTCTGTATGTATAGCTAAAATTTTTAATGCTTCAGCAAAATTATCCCTTTTGTAAAGTTATTCTACTTGAATGTATTAGGTAAATCTTGATTATGTATAACAATTAGTATAATGCGCATCTCCGATTTTTTTCTTTATATGTATATTTCTTTATATGTCGTTTGCGAAATACGAACCACTTGCAGAAAATATGACACAGCAAAACTAGACAAAATATATCAAACAAAACAAATTGTCATATCACACGTCGTAAACAATGTTTATATTGTTATATCGTATTACTGTATTTGCCAAATACGGATTAAATAACGTGATCGATGCAATTAATAATACATTTTAAATAATAATGCAGCTGTCAATAATGCAGTTGCATAGTTTTCCGCCTTAAGATTCTAATAAAGTCATTTCTTTTACTGATTCAGTAGGAATTTCACAAATACGATTTATGTATCGACACATCACTACTATATCAATATTGCACACACACACACATACGCACAAATTTTCTAACTTAACTAATTAATGTTTTATATTAAATATCTAAATCTAATTCTAAAAACTCAAAACTATTTATTCATATAATCCCAAGATTGTTATCATATAAGGTGTGTATGTGTGTGTGTGTGTGTGTGTGTGTGTTTTACATATAACTTACATATAAAGCAAATATTATTGATTCGCCAGAAACTGATAACAAAACTGTAATTTTCCAATTTTTTTCGTATAAATCGGTTTGAATTATATTATCATTTACATTTTAATTATGAAAACAGACGATTTTAAGATCTCCTTAAGCTTACTCTCCTCAGTTTATTACTCAGTTATTATTGCAATAATATATTTTTTTTTACTTGTGTATTATATTTATATGTATGTTAATGTATAAAGATATTTACATATAAAAAAATATATTCTTTTTATATTCTCCTTGACAAAAAAGTATGTAAAAGTTTAAAGAAAAGAACCATTATCTCTGAAACCAAAAACCATAGGACTATTTCAATATTTATTTTGACTTATGAGAGATATGCTACGCCTCGAAGTCATATCTATCACCATTAATAAGAAAATGAGTCCAATGTCTAGATCGGTGTGTAATCTTTTTTGTTAAAAATCATAAAAGCTTTCTATTTGTGACACAAATCGACACAAATATTTTCTTTCTTGATATTCCATTAAATAACAAAAATAAAATGATACTTATTCTGTCGATTTGTGTCCAATTAGAAAACATCCTGTATATATATATATATATATATATATATATATATATATATATCATTATACAACAATTTCCATTAATAATGGATAAACAATTTCCAAAAAATTTCAAAAATTTGTGAAATCCTATATTTGTTTATTAATATAATACTTAACACATTATCTAGACAATGATGATACTCAAACAACAAGACAATTAAAAGTGGCCAGGATTGAGTAGCATCGCTACTCAAAAGTGGCCGGTGCAGCGTAAAATCATCAATTATTAATTATAATAGCTCATTACAAACAAATGTGCGTGTAATCATATAATAGTATATTCCGCTGTGCACAGCTCCAGCTTTTCTTATATACGTATATACAATATGTGCGATAGACCCCGATGATAACCTGGAAAGAATAAACGTGCATAATGAGCATTGCAAAGTTATGTATTACAATGAAATAATTGACGTCAGCGCGCGCGCGCGCACAAAGAAAGATCAGAAAAAAGAAGCGGAGCCGGGTTGTCGCTAGTGGAAAGTTTTCTGAAGGATACGAGATGATTACCCTCGGCCCGCAAGAGATAATCGATTTTATCAAGAAAAAGAAAGAAAGGAAGAGAGGAAAAGAGGAAGAGAATTTTCTTGGGAAAGGTTGGTAAATCATTGTCTATCAGTTAATTCCGTAAAGCTTTCTCGGCAAACACATCTGTCATTATATAATCAGTGTTTACAGACTCCTGTTACAAACTCCTGATAAAACGCGTTCACTAGATTTATAATAAAAGTTCGCCAACTCTTGAATTCCGGGAATTCCTCTCTTCAGAAAAAACCTAGACTTCAGAAGAAACTCCACAAATTTAAAGCGAGTCAGTTCGCAAAGTATGATTAATTTTTCCTTTCAACACATATAGATAAGTAAAGAAGGTCAAAATAGATAAAATTCATGCAAAAATACTAACTGTGTTTAGCAGAAAAAGTAACTTTGTTATAAGATTCTTTAATATTGGTTATGCATTTAGATTCATATGGAACTAAGAGCATTATTAAAGAATCTTACAATAGTTATAAAGCTGTTCTTCTTACGAACGCAATCATTATCATAGCCACTAAGACCCACTTTGACCGAATATGACTTCCTTCACTTATATGCGAACGTTTCTTTGTCGATTTCCACTTATACTATCCAATTATTGTGTAGAAAGAACGATTTTGCTGAAGTATCTAAAAATTTAATAAGATACAGATCTAAAAATAATTTTGTTGGCCCATCAAAATAATTATTTAGAAATTTCAAACATGATGAGGAATGCTGCAAAAATTTTTAACATTTTGGCAATCATTTTGAGCGTCCTAATTATTTTTTTAGATCTAAAAATTATTTTTAGGTCTATATCTAACTAAATTTTTAAATATTTCAGTGTCCTACATAACTATTTTAATGGTCGAATAAAATTATTTTCAGATCTGTATCTAATTAAATTTTTAGCAAAACCGTTCTCTCAGTGTATGATTATTTTATATAATCATTGTATAATTATTTAATTACTGTATTTTGTATGTAAAAAATTCAGTAGTCACATCGCAAGTTTAAGATAAAAACGTCTTAAGTTTTCAGATTAAAAAAATAATTTCATTTGTTCTAATTTCCTTAATATTGCTTGATTTTTCTTTTTTTTTAACACTTTCTGATAGCAAATCGATTTGTCAGAGATAAAACGGCTTTTAAAATTATATGCTTAGGCACGATATCCATCAGTGGACATGTATATTGGATGTTTACGTATTAAATTAATTAGCGACTGTGGAAAGCACGTGCTTCATTATAGAACTCCGTTTGTATCCTCCCACGTAGAATGAAAGCTTTCTATCGTGCGTGGTCGATCGCCATTTACGTATACATTACTCTCGCGCGAGTTAATCAAATTAATGCGCAGATAGACAGCGGTTGATGAATAACTCACAAAGAATCTGAAACAGTAACGAGTGTATTGATCGACACTCCTATTCCGCGCCATGCTCAGAAAAAGTCCAGCGACCTGAATTCATTTCATTTTTAAATACTACGCGAGATATTTGCAATCAGTACATCCGATATAATTTTAATGGGCTACGCGAATAAGCCGAGAAATTGAAACTGATGAGAAATATAAGAGACACGTGGTCGACTGAGAATTTTAATTTTGAAAAGAATTAAAAATCAACATCACACCTCGATAATAAAGATCTGTAACAGGATAATGGATTAATATGTGTGTAAAATATAATTTCATAATTTTCTACTCTAATTAATTTCCAGGATTACGTCGTTCAATTATTGTTGATAATTGCAGTTATTATGCATAATTATTGTGTAATTACTTAATTACTGTATATTGATTACTTAATATTTTGTATGGAAAATACAAAAATTAGTAGTCGCATCACGCAAATTTAGGATAATAAAATGTCCTGGGTTTCCAGATTAGCAAAATAATTTCATGTTCGTTTGTTAATTTTTTTCTTTTTGCGTTGATATGTCGCATCCTACCATAGTGATTATTCACGATTACAACTAAATATAGCCTTTGTCAAGGACGTTCTTTCCTCTAAGATTAAATCTGTTCGAAAATTAAAAAAATTCGATGCATTTCGAGACTCTAGAAAAAAACATAAATTATAGAGAGCTGTAATTGAACAGCTAGGAAGATTTTCCTCGTCAGATGTATTACGACTTTCGTCAGACTTTCAGCATAAAGCTGGAAATGTAGGAATTGAAAATATCCCGTCATTTTACTAGATTAAAAATTAAAAATAATGATGGCAATGTACAAATTTTCTTTGCGAACGTACAATGCGTCACTGACAAAATATTCTCTTGAATCGGAAAGTTTGTAGAGCTACTTCATTTGTATCATGTCTGCACGTTAAAAAAAATTGGCAATTATACCGATAGACTTTTAGTTTTAAAAATCTATTTTTTTAAAATTGCGATATAATAAATTTTAAGAGAGTTATGAGCAATCGAAGTAAATTCTTCTTTTATTTAATCTGCGATAACTCAGTAACACAAAAAATCTTAGGAATATTTAAATAAACGATTTTATAAGAAAAACTTTAAACTTTCGCATTAGAATATCGAAAATTTTTGCAAGATTTTTTGTCATGTGACAGGCTTACAAAGTAAGAATTTTGTTCAACTCGAAGTTTTTTATATACAAAAATTATTAAACACACAAAAACTCAAAAAATAGTAATCTTTCGAAAATAAAAATTTTAATCTTTAAAAATCGTTTTTAATTTAAATTTCATTTATTTTTATTAAAGTTATAACTACTGGAATTGAATTTTGGAATTCGTAGCATTACAAATTTTTCGACTCATGCTTTCGGAGAATGTATTTGGCGTATCGAGGCCAGGATACGCGTAGGAAAGTTGGATTATTCGCAGAGATGCAGAGAGGTCGTGACGAGGAACGAGCAGGACGAAGAGGACGCCACGCAAGTGCAAGTGGAGATCAAGTGTAGGTGTTAGTCTATGATATGATACATGTGGGAGCTGAATGGACGTGCTCGAGAATGAGATTGATAAACGGACGTAGGCGTACGTGTACCTTGATGAACTTCCCGTTGGCGAATGCAGGCCTCAGAGAGGCATATTATATCTTAATTATTGCAAAACTAATGCAGCCGATTAAACGGATCTCATTCATTAGCTAATATCTATTTCAAAAAAGCAGTGAATTTCTTATCGATTTTCTGTTTAGATCGACTAAATTCGAACAAAGAATTCGTCAGTTTTTTCTTAAATTGTATTTTGAGATAATAATGCTCTGATTTGATTGACTTTCTAAAAAAGAGATGAGAGAAAGCTTTCTAGAGATGGAAAATTGTGACAAATGATGATCCATGTTGATTAATAAAAATTACTTTGAAAGTACATAATTTTATCTCAAATATTACTTGACAAGATCTGCGTCAATTTTAAAAAGTGATTTAATTATAAAAATATTAATAAATAAAAACTATGTTATTGTTCATAAAAAACATATAGCTAAATAAAAGATTTTCTCGTTATTCATATAAATATGTTATTCATATAAATACAGTGAGGTATCTAGCCGCAAACAATTCGAGTCAGCAAAAAATTTAATTATTTCCTACTGAAAAAGATCGTGGAAGATTTAATTATCTCTCGCTTTAATTATCTTTTAAATAACTTCTTGTAAACATTTATTAAGTATTTAATATTAAATTTAATATTATTTAATAGTATTTAATATTGTTAAATAATGAATAGACAAATCACATGTTTTTTTCGAAAAGTCAATTGTGAGTGATTGACAATATAACATTTGACGATTATATATTGATTGGGCAACAATAAAAATTAATTTAAAACAATAAAGAAATCCTATTGTCAAATTTTTAACTGAGAATAACATTTCTACTTTCGAATTGATTGAAAATAGAATTTCTATTTTCGAATTTTGATTGGGAATTTAATTCAAAGAAAATTGTCCTATTCGGGGAAGCTTACGCAAAACTGATTGTCAAACTGTAAAGACGCACGTGCTAGCCCCACGTCATCCTTTTTCCTTATTCATCTCGTACATATACATATATTTCTATTTTTGCCGACGCAGATTTCCCGCAAATAACTCAGACAATGACATACCATTGTAGGCGCCAGTCCTCTTGCAATGGAAATCTCCATTCGCGGAGTCATTGGCGTAAGCAATTCTATGTATATTACAACGATGCAATCAAGTTTCTTTTCTTGTTAATTCTATAAAAATGAAAGAGAAAATAAATAAATAAAAGTATTCTAACTTAAGAATTGTTACAATGGTAATATAATTGACAATTTTTTGTTATAATATATGTATAATATAATGAAAAAAATAAAAATAAAAATTGAGGTCGTCTCAAAAATTTTTTCTTTAAAAAAATTAATTTATGTGTGCCTATATACAAAGAAGATGCATCTATATAATTAATATAAGTATAGAAATAATTCCTTGCGGATATGTGTCGTTCGCTAAAAAATTACACTATAAGTTCTTTAAAAATTTTAAAATTAGCATAAAAATCTTGTCAAATAAGATTGGAAATTAAATTAAGCACGTACATATTCTGCACTTACAAAATTCTGAGATAAATTTTTATTGCCTTCCCTTCAAGGAAAAATCAACTCAACATTCGTCGCATTTTCAATTTTTGGCAACAATGTCTTATTATTGACAAAATTAAGTGCTAAATATACTTTCGGTAAATATATTTTCGGTGCTGCGTTTACTTAAAATGTCTCAATATTTCGAAATCCTGTCACAACATACAATTTTGTTTAGATTATTGAGTACACGCCGGTGTAAGATATTGTTCCGTAACTTGTGTGCACACCAAGCGTATCGTATTCACGCGTATCAATATCACAATAGACTCACGCGATATCTTGCAACACGTCGCAAATTAATGCTTAAGTTCGTCATCTCGATCGCGTGAAAAATCAATCTCAATTGCATCATCATCATTGATAATCGAACTTTCATCAATGATGATCTCTCAATCGGATATTTCGAACATTTCGCATTGTGCTGCATGCTTTATCATTAATATTGCCAAGTTGCGATACGCTGATTGCGATAACTAGAACGTCCACACGTCCACGAATTGTGTCGCGAGGAATGCGTTGTTCATAACGATAAGAGATTATCGTGGCTCGTTTCGCAATATGAAAGCGTAGGGAGTACCTGATGTTCTGCAATGACTGACGTCCGCATATCGCACATTGTGACGTTGACTGTTATGTTTTTTTTTTGTGTAATCTCGCCTACGCAATGCCTTTCTATTTATATCTCGGAAAGAAAATAAAAGCAAGAGATTTAATCATAAAGAATAATAAAGTTAAAAACAAGAATGATTTATACAGAATATTGTATAAAATCAGGATCTTTTTATTCGCAATTTCTATCCTATGAAATTTCATTCAAAAATTATTTTTCTTATCAAAAATATCATAATCTATATTGCTCTTG